>QLAH01000076.1_pt1 | contig 94596 bp, 85 predicted proteins | sample 4693081 | NCBI WGS metagenome assembly QLAH01 (sample SAMN09425401, study PRJNA476045) | Lake water metagenome, whole genome shotgun sequencing project.
CCTAACTCCTAACTCCTAACTCCTAACTCCTAACCCCTAACCCCTAACCCCTAACCCCTAACCCCTAAGCCCTAAGCCCTAACCCCTACAACCTAACCCCTAAGCCCTAACCCCTACAACCTAACCCCTAAGCCCTACAACCTAACCCCTAATCCCTACAACCTAACCCCTAATCCCTACTCTCCACTCTGCGCTTTTTGAACTCGTTTTTGGCCGCGATACAGGCCCGGCTGGCGGCGTTGACGAGGTTGTCAAAGGTCGCCGCATAGTGCATGTTCGCCCGTTCCTTGCTGCGGCGGCCGCCGCTGATTCCGATGCAAAACCGAATCGGCTCGCCAAAATCGTCCACGAGTTCGCTCTCGGCCCGCTCTTGCAGGTACATCGCGAGCTCTTCGGCCTCGTGGCGGTCCCGCGTGGTGCCAATCGCGAATTCATCTCCGCCGTAACGGACCAAGACATCGCGGGTGGGGTCGATCGATCGGCGAAGGAGGCCCGAGACGCGACGAAGGATCTTGTCCCCGACCACATGGCCGTGCTCCTTGTTGTAGGACCCAAAGTCGTTGAGGTCCAAGAACAGCAGAGAGATTTCCTGACCGCTGCGAAGGGTCTCGACGCACCATTCGCGCAGGCGGTCCACTCGACCCAGGTTGGTGAGAGGGTCCCAGGTGTAACGGTGTTCTTGCAACAACGTGTTGGGAGTCAGGAGTCCGAGGTACCGCTCGTCATCGAGCACGAGGGCAAAATCCAAGTCGTCGTGATAAAAGCGCTCGCTTGCTTCGGCAATCGTCATCGAGCTCTCGAAGACCGGTTGGGGATCTTCCATCAGTTCGGCCACGAGGACATTGCTGGCCGCAACCTTGAGCATCGACTGAGTCACGACTCCGACAAGCCGGTCATTTTCCAAAACGCCGATCGCCTTGAGGCGGTGTCCCTGCAAGAGAATAAGTGCCGAGGCCACCTGGTGCCCGGGATTGACCCACACCGGAACTAATTTTAAATCTGCAAGTGTCCTCATCCAACCAACTCGTGCCGCACACTATCCCTAAGCCACCCTTGGCTCACCGGGTCGCCAAGGCAATCTACCGGAGGTCGACCAAGACTCGCTGGCCTACGGGTGCATCCTTCAGACGGACTCAAAGGGGGAGAAAAATGCTCGAGTCAAGGAATCTCGCAATTTTACGTGATCGGAAACAATTCTGCCGGACTCGACCTCTTTGGCGAACCGATGGACCTGTCCATCGCGGAGGTGGAGAACCCCGGCGACGTCTTCTTCGGGCAGGGCCATGACTTCGCGCAGATAATAGGCAGCAAACGCGGTGCGGTCGGCCTCTCGTGAGAAAACAGTCCGGAAGTTCGGGAGGTCCAAAAGCTCCATGACGTGGTCACGGACGTCCCATCCGTCACCACCCGTGAGGTCGTGGGCCAAGACCCCGGCCGCGCGGGGTTCGCGTTCGGGCCCCATCCAGCGGCGATGCATCACCCGGAGCCGTTGGAGCCCGCCCACCAGGGCGTGTCCGCTACCTGGCAACTTGAGGGCCATGAGCCGGAGGACGGACTCAGAGATCTCCATCTCAAGGCTCTGGGCGAGGTGCCGCAAGAGCAAGAGACGCTCTTGTGGGCTCGGCTCACCGAGTTCGACCGTGTTCCAGTTGCGAGAGTAGGCAAGCAGGCCGCGAATCGGCCGGCTGATCTTGCTACCCTCGAAGGCGATGAGCGTTGGTTTACCGGTCCGGACGCGTCGCTCCAAAACCAGCCGCAACCGATGCTTGAGTCGAGGAGTGCGGAAGGCGATCTCGGCCATGTCGATGATCAACGGCCGCGGTGAGTCGAAAAGAGGGTCGATCTTGAGGAGATCCGGCAGATTGTAGGTTCGGAGATCGTAACCCGACTCCATGCGGTAAGTCCGCTGGACGCATTGGAGGAGGTGAGACTTTCCGGATCCCTGGGGTCCGACGATACAGCTAAATCCGATCAACCCCGTGGCAAACATCAGGCAATTTTCGGTCGCTCGAATATTGCAGGGAAGAGCTAAGAAGCTCGCAAAACCCTCACGTCGCGGCTGATAAAGAGCCTGAGAAATGCGGATTGAGCCCTCAGCTTCCAAGTCCACAACCGGCCCAAGACTTGTCTGTAAATTCATGACAGGTTCGGCAAATCCACTACCTAGGGGAACCAACGGCTTCACCTCGAATTTGATCTTGCCACTCCAACCCACTTTGTGACCTCGGGTTTTGTTATGCCCAAGTTAAAGCTTAACCTATTAGGGGCCAGGATTGCGCTGAAGACCGCAGGAACACAAGCAGAAACTCCGAGATTTCCACATGCTTTCCGGGGAAATCACTTGTGTTCGATCTGGGGCCAATAAGTCTCGTAGCTAAATCCCGGGCTATGGTCCACGTTGTGGCAGCTCCCGCACGATTGGCGCGCATCGCGGGGGGTTTTGTTCTTCTCGGGGTCTGAAACGTGGGCCGCGCTCGGTCCGTGGCAGCTCTCGCAACCGACGTTGGCCAGCCGGGGAGTCTTCTGTCGGCTTTGGAATCCGGTCTCATCTTCGAGGCCCACGACGTGGCATCCGACACAGTCGGGGTCGGCGTCGTGGCCATCGGCTTCCAGAGTTCGTAGAGCGGTGCTGTGCTCGCTCACGAGCCATTCGCGGTGGGCATCTTGGTGGCAGCTGGCACAGCTGAGGGAGCCCGCATAGGGTTCGCTGGGGCGTCGAGGCAGCTTCTCTAGCAATCTCTCCCCTTCTACTCGCTCTAAGTATTTGGCCATGAGTTGGGAGGTGGCAGGGTCATCAGGAACCTGGGGGCCTAGGTCGATGATTCGGGCCCCTTTGATCTGGCCTGCGAGCCAAGAAACTTGGATGAGGACCTTGCCCTTTTCCCCACCGCCGACGAGCGTGGCCTTTCCGATGGATTCCAGCTTTGCGCTCGGCTTCGCTGCGCTACGATACAGGACGATGCAGGGCCAGTCAATTCTGGTCGCCAGAGAGCGGGCGGATTCGAGGTTTCCATCCCAAAGGAGCAAGGAGGGCTGGGCGTCTCGCAGCTCTTCGGTCCAGCGGCGCGCGCCACGGATCACGAGGCCACCCGCTTCGAGCTCCATCGGAGCCCAGGTCTGAGCGGCCTCACCGGTCGCCGAGAGAAAGGTCTCGCCCGAGAGTCGGTGGGCATTTTCTAGGAGGACTTCGGCGAGTTGAAGATCGCTCTTGGCGGGGAAGACGGCATCGACCCCCGAGGCCTTGAGGGCCTGGCCTAGAGTCTCGCTCTTCATCTCGTCCTGTCGACTGGGACCCGAGAGGAACTGGCCATTGAGCACGAAGATCGTGGGCCCCGAGGCACGGATCGATCTCACGGCCGAGACCATTCGTTTGATTCCCCCGCTCATCGGCTTGACGCATCCACAGGGGCTGAGATAGCTCTTGAGGTCGCCGGCCATCAGGATTTGAACCGGCCGCTCCTCGGGAGAAAATCCGACCGCGGCGACCCCGGCTACGGCGAGAGCAAGCAGGCTCTTCATCGCACGGTGCCCGAAACAGGGATCTCGAAGAGCGGTTGGCGCGGGTCATCGGTCCGGACCTTGAGGGTGGCCGAGAGCGATCCGATGGGGGCCTTGCCGTCATAGCGCAACTGCACGCGCCACTCGGACCCGTCGGCTCCGGGCTCGATCTTGGCCGAGAGATTGGGGTGGTCCACCTCGGCAGAAAGGATCCGGAAGGGTCGATTGGGCCGAGCCAAGAGGACGGTGGTCCCGGTCGGGGTGGAGGTGAGTTCTCCAAAGAAAGCCGTCAAGGGTAGGGCCACGATCCCTTTTTGAACAAAGAAACTGGTTGCGACAGTCTCGGTGAGTTCGGCGCCTTCGGCGACTAGTGTGATCTGGGCTCGGCCAGGGGGAATCTCGGGACTGCCCAGCAACCGCACTCGGTAGCCCTTTCTCTTTCGGGCCGGTTCGCCCAGACCAGGGTCCGCGATTTCTCCTTCCCAGGGTTCGAGTTCGGTGAGCACGGAGAGCCCCACCACTCGGACCCGATCGATTTTGCCCTGGAGCTCCTCGCTGAGCACCAGGAAGACCTCGGCCTGAAGGCCATTCTCTTCGGCCACCAAGATCGGTGACCCGGTCGCACTCAAAAAGCGAAAAGCGGGCTCGACATAGAACCTGACCGGGATCCGAAAGGCATTGCGGTCGGGATCGTTACTATAGAAATAGAGAGCCTTATCAAAGGGGCCCGGGGTGTCTGTGGTGTCGATGGTGATGGGAACGACCGCGGTTTGCCCGGGCTTGATGGGGGCAACCTGACCGACAGCAAAACATCCGCAGTCGGGTGTGAACCCATAAACGAGATCGACATTGCCGTTGTTGGTCACGGTGATCCGGAAATTGGTGATGGATCCCTGAGCGACCGTCCCTTGCTCAAACTTATCGTGCGAAAGCGCGGCAACCGACCGGGCCGGGGTGAGGGCGGTCTTGGACCGGGCGGCGGTCCGCAGGGCTTCGGCCACCTTTTGGATCTCGCGGACCAGAGCCACGGTGCGGCCATCGACTCGAGGCACGACTCCATAGGTGGTCTCGACCCGTCCCATCACGGTTCCGAGTCGCGGTGAGCGTTCAAGGCCCAAGGTTCGGCCAATCGCGAAAAGGATCTCGCACTCCACGTCACGCGGGGAGATCGGATAGCGGTATTGCGTTCGAAGGAGGGAGAGAACGGCTTCGACCTGGGGTTCTGAAGACGCGTCGCTGTCGAAGTACACCGCGCCAGCAGGTCCCACCGAATCCGGGTTCTCGGGAAGCTCCTTGACGAAGGCCACCTTGAGAGTGGGTGAGGATGTGACGAATCGAATCTTGAGCTCGGGCACGGCGCGAGTCCAGGCCTGAATCGCTCGGTCTCGGGCGTCGGCAAACTCGGCCCGACGGTCCGCTGGGATCTCGGTTTCGTCCCACTGCAGGGTGATCTCAAGAGTGGGGAGCCGTCGCGCAAGCTGTTGGGCGAGGGTGAAGTCTCCTTTGAGGCTGGCCTCTTGGAGTCGGATCGCGGTTTGGTGGAATGGAGTACTGCTCCCGACCGGGGGCATAGGTCCCACCTGGGGGGCGGCTCCGACGAGCGCAACGAGTGTGGAAAGCAAGGCAGCCCCGTGCATAAATTGAGATTACCGAAGAGTCGACGTCTGGCTGGCGTCCGAGGTTCGGATAAAGAGATCGCCGCCCCGAGGAACGAATTCCTGGGAGCGGCGTCTCGGGTTTGAGAGGGGGAGTTAGTCCTTGCTCTCGGAGGATTCTTGGGGTTCCGGGTTCCGGTCGCGTCCGTAGTCGCCTCGGCGCGGTCGCGGGAAGCTCCGCTCCGTGCTGGCGGTCATTTCGGTGACCACAAACGGGAGGAGAGCCATCTCTCGTGCTCGGCGGATGGCGCGGGCGATCATGCGCTGTTGCTTGGCCGTGTTGCCGGTCACCTTCGAACTGAGCATCTTGCCCCGTTCGTTGATGAACCGCTTGAGCGTGGCGACATCCTTGTAATCCACCGAGTCAATCTTTTGAACGGTGAGGAAGCTGACGCGCTTTCGACGTCGGGATCGGAACTTGGGTTCGCCGGCAAGGGCGCCGATAGCGGCGTCGCTCTCGCGCGTTGCTCGCGCGTCCCCTCGGTTACCAGCGGTGTTTGGCGCGCCCTCGGGGGATCCGGCTGGCTGCGCCTGCGTGGTTTCTTCTGCCATTTGTAATTTCCTTGTGTGTTCCTGCGTGCAGGACCCCAAAGGGTACCCCAACTGGAGGGCTCCGCAACGCTAACGGGATGGGCTAGTATTTCTGCGGGCTTTTGTGGATGAGTAACACCGTTTCGCGAAAAGTGGTGCATACTACGATTTGTGTTAAGGGATGTTCCTTAACCGAGTCATTCCGGATTTTTCGGAAAGGTGAGCAAAAAATGAAGACGAAAGTTTTGGCAATCGTTGCCGTTCTGGGCGCTGCTGTGGCGTCCCAAGCCCAAGTTCTGTACTCGACCGGTTTCGAGTCGTTCGCCAACGGCGCTCTCAGCGGCCAAGGTGGCTGGTTGACCGACCCGGGTTATGATGTTGTGAACAACTTCGCCCGCACCGGCTCTAAGTCGGTCCGGTTCGACACTGGCCCGGCTGCTGGCTCCAACTGGGGCTGGTGGGATCCTTTGACCTACAACCCAGTGACCAACGCGAACAAGATCCTCAAGTCGACCATCTGGATTCACTACAACGAGGACAACAGCGTCGCTGATTCGTTCTTTGGCCTCGACATGTACTCCCCCGCTGTGACCCGCGTCGCACTGGCTCAAATCAGCTCGGCTGGTCTCGTTCAAGGCTCCGTTGCAGCCGGTAGCATCACTACCTTCGCTGGCCTCACCGCCAACAAGAACCAGTGGAACCGACTGGATGTTACGCTGAACTACAACTCGGGCCTGATGAGCGTTGCTCTGAACGGTACGACCTCGGCCACGACCCTCTCGCTGGCTTCCGTCGCCACCACCGTGATCGACGACGTTGACCTGGTTTCGCGAGCCACCGGCTTCGAAGTCGGACACTTTGATGACCTGAGCATTCAGGCCGTGCCTGAGCCCGGAACCATGGCCGCTCTCGGTCTTGGCGCCGCCGCTCTTCTCCGACGCCGCAAGAAGTAAGCTTCTCGGCTAGTGAGAAATCAAGTGAACCTGGGGGCATCGCTCCCAGGTTCACTTTTTTGGGCTTGCAGCGGGGACCTTAGAAGAGGCCGACGATCGTCCCTTCTTCGCTGACGTCGATCTGGTGGGCTCCAGGGGTCTTGCTCAGCCCCGGCATCAGCATGATGTCGCCCGCGACCATCACCACGAACCCGGCGCCCACACTGGGGCGAACCTCGCGGACGTGGATGTGAAAGCCTTTCGGGTCCAGCCCCGCGTCGGCCTGATCGCTAAAGTTGTACTGGGTCTTGGCGATGCAGATGGGCATCTCTCCGTAGCCCTGCTTGCGGATCCAGGCGAGCTTCTTTGTCGCCGCTTCGCTCCAGGTCACTCCGGCTCCGCCATAGACCCTCTTGACGACGGTTTCGACTCGCTCTTCCATCGGCGTCCCGTCGGAGTGGATCGGGGCGAAGGCGGCTCCAGTTTCCGCTGCGGCGACGACCGCTTCGGCAAGTTCACGGCAGCCCTCGCCCCCAGCGGTAAACCCGGTGCTGAAGGCACAACCGACGCCCTGATCCGCGCACCACTTGCGCACGAAATCCAAGTCCTCGGCGCTGTCGTCAGCGAACTGGTTGACCGCCACCACGACCGGAGGGCCATATTGCCTTAGGTGGTCTAGGTGCTTGCGGACGTTCGTGATTCCCGCCTCCAAGGAACCCTCCCCATGGTGCCGGATCGCGCGCAAGGTGACGACCAGAACGATTGCCGCGGGGTGATGACCCAGGCGCGGGACGACGAGGTTCATGAACTTTTCGGCCCCCAGGTCACTGGCAAAACCGGCCTCGGTCACGGCGTATTCTGCTAAGCCCAAGGCGCTCTCGATGGCGAGCAGGCTGCAGGTGCCGTGGGCGATGTTGGCGAACGGGCCACCATGGACCATCGCGGCGCCGCCTTCTAGGGTCTGGACCAGATTCGGGCGGAGGGCGTCGCGAAGCAGTGCGGTCATCGCGCCATCGGCCTTAAGGTCGCGGGCGGTGATGGGCTTCTTGGCCCGAGTGGTCCCAACCACGATTCTCCCAAGGGCCTCTTTGAGCTCCACCAGAGTTCGAGAGAGCCCGAAAATGGCCATGATCTCGCTGGCCGGAGTGATGACAAACCCGTCTTGGCGCGGATAGCCGTTGGCAGTTCCCCCGAGGGCTACCAAAATCTGGCGCAGGGCTCGGTCGGGCATGTCGACGGCCCGGGGCCAGGTCTCTTGCCGGACGTCGATCGCCAGGTCGTTGCCATGATGGATGTGGGCATCCAGCAGAGCGCTGAGCAGGTTATGCGCGGCCGAGATTGCGGGAAAGTCGCCAGTGAAGAAGAGGTTGATGTCCTCCATCGGCAGAACCTGGGAGTAGCCCCCACCACAGGCTCCACCCTTGGCCCCCATCACAGGCCCGAGAGCGGGTTCACGCAGGGCGGGGATCGCGCTCTTGCCGATCTTCTGGAGACCCTGGCTCAAGCCCACCGAGGTTGTGGTTTTGCCCTCGCCAAAGGGCGTTGGGGTCATGGCCGTCACCAGGATCAGCTTTCCCGGAGATTGCGACCGGGCATGGTCGACGCCGGACCAGGTGAGCTTGGCCTTTGCCCGGCCGAGGGGCTCGAAGTGGTCGTTAGAAAGGCCCGCCTCAAGGGCAATCTGTTCGATTGGCCTGAGGCGGGCCGCCTGTGCAATCTCTAAGCTAGTGGCCAATGCATCTCCTGGTCGCCATAGAGCGTTTGGATATACGCTACCTGACCCAGGTGATACAGTGTGTTCCAGTGGTGGAAGGCCATGACTTCCAGCATCGAGTAGGGACGTCCCGGACGATTTCGGAGGCAAATTTTGTGCTCCAAAAGTTCGTCGGGCAGGGCGAGAATCTCTTCTCGGAGAACGTTCCAGTTTTGCTCAAGTTCGTTCTCGCAGTCCTGAAGGGTCTCCATGGTTTGACGATCTCTCAAGAACTCCAACCCAGTTTCAGCATCATAGAATTCAACTCCTCTTTGGCGGAGGATGAGAGCCACGATGACCGGCGATTGGGCAACTTCTCGGGCGATCTGAATCATGGAGCGTCCATTTTCATGGATCTGCCAATCCAGCTTCTCTGGTGAAGTTTCCCTCAACAGAGTTAGAAAGTGCCTTTGCACAAGCTCTGTCATCTGAATAATCAAGAGCTTTTCGTTCATGGTTCACTGATTGCACCAATAAATCAGTACATTGATGTGTGATGCACAAAACAATTGGAAAATCTGTAGACGGGAGTGCGCAGGTGTTAGGGTAGCGTGGAATTATGCAATCTGTCTGCAATTGAAAAAGGTCAGGGGAAGCAAAAAGAGGCGGAAGGTGGGACCACCTTCCGCCTCGTCTGTCTTTCCGGAATGAGTCGTTCTCTACATACCGGCTTCGCCGAAGCCATTGCTGAGGGTGATGTAGTCAAAAACCGTTACGGCGCCATCACCATCGAGGTCGGCATCGGGGTCCCACGCTCCATCTCCCGGGACCGTATCGAAGGCGAAGCTGAGCTGGATGTAGTCAAAGACGGTGATTTCGTCGTCGCCATCAATATCCCCGTTATGCGACACGACTTCTCCGACATTGGCCTCTTGGCCGACTTGGGTGGTATAGGTTCCGACCGGCCGACGGGTCAGTCCGGTGCGGGCCTTCAGCAACACCCGGTAGGTCCCCGGTGTCGAAGGTCCGAGAGCCGTGAAAAAGCCATCCGCATCCACAACCGCGTCGGCCGTCCCAACGATCAGATTGTTCGAGACGTTCTGGTAGGTCACCCGTAGCCGCATCTGGGTTTGGTCTGCCAGAGCGAGGAGGGTGTACCGTCCTCGGATGCCGGGGCCGTCAACGGACTTGCCTTTGACCCAACGGAACGAGTTCTGGAAGAGGCGGGCAAAGTTCGGATCGTTGAACTGAGCCACTCCGTTCACGGTTGCGTAGTGGAAAATCCGGCCAAGGGTTCGTTGTCCACCGAAGGCAACCGGGCGGGTCACCCCGCCGTCTTGGAATCCGTAAAAGACCTGGGCCTCGCTCTTGGCCGTGACGTTGGTGTAGGTGCCACCGCCGACACTGTCCAGAGGGATCGTGAACGAGGCCGGGAGTCCGGCGTGGATGACCGGGTCAGAAGTCACGGTTGAGGCCGACAGGCTGGGATTGCTCGAGTAGCTTCCCGCGTAGGTTCCGAACCAATCGCCGGACATTGAGGCGTTGTATCCACTGCCGCTTCCCCAGATCGCCCATTCAGCGGTGACGAGTCCTCCGCCACCTCGGACATAGTTCTTCAGATCCACCTGAACAAGGTCTGGAATGACGCTAGAAAAGAAGACGTTGGGCTGAAGGTAAATCGAGTCGTAGGCGAAAAAGTTGAAGCCGATCGGCGTCTGGTCGTGTCGTGGCAAGAGCGTGACCTCGTTGCCATCGGCGGAAAGAACGGCAACGACTTTCGCATCGATTGTCGGCGCACCCGACGAAAGAACGCCAATCTTGCTCTGGGCGAGTCCAGCGGCGGCAAGAGCGACCAACGCAATGGACAAAGGTACACGGGCCTGATTCACACGATCATTGTATCAACAACTGGCTGCTAGATCAATTCGGCGACGACTTCGCTGCAAAAATGTCGACCCGTCGGAGTTAATCTGGCGTTTTTGCCAGCCCATTCCAGCCAGCCTCTCGACTCCACCGTTTTCAATCCCTGGGGGTCTGGGGCATAGGGGGCGAGCTCGATTCCTTCGTTGAGTCGTAGCCCCAGCATGATTCGCTCGGTTCGGTGCTCGCCCAGTCCGAGAGTTTCCTCGTCGCAGGCAAGCTCGGTCCCGGCCTCCACCCGCTCGCAGTAGAGCTGGGGATGCTTGGTGTTGGTGTACCGGCGGCGGCTCTCCACCGGTCCGATGGCCCCGACCGCGCCCGGACCATAGGCCAGGTACTCCTCGCCCAGCCAGTAGCATCGGTTGTGCTCGCATTGCCGGCCAGGCTTCGCAAAGTTACTGATCTCGTATTGCTCGTACCCGTGGTCGCCGGCCATCTGGAGGGCAAGGTCATACATCCGGACCTGGGCTTCGTCATTCGGGAGGTCGAGCATGCCCTTCAGGTGAAGCCGGTAGTAGCGGGTGTTGGGCTCGATGGTGAGGCAATAGAGCGAGAGGTGTTCGGGCTTGAGGCTCAGCGCTGCCTCCAGGTTCCGCTGCCAGGCGGCCATCGACTGTCCGGGGAGCGCGAACATCAGGTCGAGGTTGAGGTTGTCGAACCCTGCTTGCCGCGCGGAAAGTACGGCTCTTCCCACTTCATCGGCGGCATGGACCCGGCCCAGCCGGATGAGGTCCTCCTTCACAAAGCTCTGGGCCCCGAGGCTGACGCGGTTAAACCCCGCCTCTCGCATGGCCGCGAATTTGGGCCAATCGACGACCCCCGGGTTCGCCTCGCTGGTGATCTCACAGTTCTCGATCGGGGGATGGGTCTCGATCACGGCCCGGAGCAATCCACAAAGCTGGGGGGCCGTGAGGAAGGTGGGCGTGCCCCCGCCGAAGAAGATGGTTTTGGCCGGACGCCCGGCCCAGGGACTCCGACGGATCTCGGCCTCGGTCGCGGCCACCGTCCGGTCGATGATCTCGCCGGTCATGGCATAGCTATTGAAATCGCAATAGCCGCACTTGCTCGGGCAAAACGGCGTGTGGACGTAAACCGCAACCGGGGATTGGTCCATGTCTTTCAATTCGCCGCTTGCCATAGCTTTTCCTACGAAGGATACGTCCGGCCCTTCCAGCTCACCCGGCCTTGCCGACGCCAGACCACGCTGCGAAGGCACACATAGGCCCCGATCGAGAGGGTGACCGGACTCAAAAGAGCCAAGACGGGAAACCACAAGCTCACCCGACGCGAGAGCCAACTGACGCAAACCCCAGAAAGGAAGAACAGCGCCCCCGGGACCCAGTGCCCAGCCACCGCGAGCGGTAACCAAAGCCATCCGGCCAGCAGTATCAGCAAGGCAAATGCCACCGTCCCCACCGCCGACCCCGCGATCTCATAGGAGTTCTTGCTCATCCCGTCGATCGCCTCCCCGGGTGACCGGTACATCCGAACCCCGAGGATCGAGCCCAGATCGAGCACACGCACCCGGATCTTGAGCCGAGCCAACAGCCGCCCCGTGGCTACGTCTTCCAAGATCCGGCTGCGCAAGGTCTCGTGGGGGTTAACCTCCCAATACGCTGAAGTCCGCCAGGCCACGACCTGACCGTTGGTGAAAAAGTTATGCCCGACTCCGGTGCGGGCGACGAGGCCAAAGGGGTTCGTCCCGGCCAGGCTCCAGGGGACCCATTCCAAAAAGATCGGCTCGCCACCTGCGCCCGCGATCAGCCGGGTGCTGCCGGTGAGGACCGGAGCCCGGCGACCTTGGTCGGCCAAAGTCTGGCCCATGGCCTCCAAAAAGTCCGCCTCGGGGGCCACATCCGCATCGAGGAACAGCATCCATTCGCCGCTAAACCCTTCCGCGGCGGCCTTTGCGAGCTCAAAGCATGCGCGGTTTTTGCCGGTCCAGCCTTCAGGGAGCTTTTCCCTGGGCGTCAGGACCGTGGCTCCCAATTGGCGGGCGACCTCGCCGGTGCCGTCGGTGCTCTCGTCATCGAAAACGAAGACAGCCTGGTCCGGCCGGACCAGTTGCGGGAGCAGGTGCCGCAGGTTCTCGGCTTCGTTGCGGGCGGGGATCAAGATCACGAACGGGGCCGACTCCCCACGACGGGTTGGTCGGGGCAGCAGAAGCAGGTTGGTGACCCCGACGAACGCGGTCCAGCCATACAGGGCGAGGGCGAGAATCAGCACGTGGCTCTATTGTCCTTGGTTGGGTCGGTTGAGCGCTCTGGGTCGCAAATTTTGAGTTCCAACCGGTCCGCCAAGTACAATGGAACCTTGCACGAGTTCGATGTCATCGTGGTCGGAGCCGGACATGCCGGGATCGAGGCCGCCCTTGCCAGCGCGAGGATGGGCCGCCGAACGTTGTGCGTCACCCTCCGCCAAGATCGGATCGGGCACTTGCCGTGCAATTGCAGCGTCGGCGGACCGGCTAAGGGGCACATCGCCCGCGAAGTCGATGCGCTCGGCGGCCAGATGGGCGTGACGACCGACTACGCCATGACCCACATCCGCCGAGTTGGCACCGGCAAGGGACCGGCTGTCCAAACTCTTCGGGCGCATGTCTGCAAGACGCTCTATCCCCAACTGATGCAGAAGGTCTTTGCCGACCAGCCCCGCCTGACCGTGCTCGAGGGTCGGGTGGAGACCGTCTTGACCACCGAAGGCCGGGTGAATGGGGTGCGTGTGACCCCGACAGGGACGGAGCAAACGAGTGACTTTATCGCCTCGGCCGTGGTGCTGACGACGGGCACCTTTTTGAATGGACTTTGCCACCAAGGTCCGGTCAAGACGGTAGCCGCGCGACATGGAGATCAAGCCGTCTTTGGCCTGAGCGCATTTTTGGCCGACCTGGGCGTGCGGCTTCGACGGTTCAAGACAGGTACGACCCCCCGAGTCCGGGCCGGAAGTATCGACTGGTCGAAGACCCTGGCCATGGAAAGCGAACCCGAGGCCGGGCCCTTCAGCTTTCTGCACGACCAGAGCTTCCCCGAGCGTGATCTGCTCCCGTGTTGGCAGACCCGCACGCTCGAATCGACCCACGAGATCCTGCGGGCGAACCTCGACCAATCGCCGATGTTTAGCGGCCAGATCCAAGGGATCGGCCCCCGTTATTGCCCGAGCGTCGAAGACAAGGTCGTCCGGTTTGCCGACAAAGAGACCCACCCGATCTTTTTGGAGCAAGAGGAGTGGCACACGGAGTCGATCTACGTGCAGGGTTTCAGCACGAGTATGCCGGCAGAGGTTCAGCAAGCCGCCCTGCAGACCATCCCTGGGCTAGAACAGGTGGAGATTCTGCGGCCCGGCTATGCCGTGGAGTACGACATGGCCGACCCAACCCAGCTCCAGCCATCCCTGATGAGCAAGCTGCTTCCGGGACTCTTTTTGGCCGGTCAGCTCAACGGCACCAGTGGCTATGAAGAGGCCGCCGGGCAGGGCTTGGTGGCCGGTATCAACGCCGCGCGCTATGCGACTGGGGAGGGCGAAGTGCTCTTCCCGCGGAGCGAGAGCTTTATCGGCGTGATGATCGACGATCTCACGACCAAGGGGGTCGAAGATCCCTACCGGATGCTCACCGCCCGGGCCGAGCACCGGCTTTTGTTGCGCAACGACAACGCCGACCAAAGATTGACCCCAGTGAGTCGCGAGATTGGACTTTGTGATGACCGCCGCTGGGAGCGCTTTTGCCAGAAGCGGGACGCCATCGGGACAGCCCTGGATGAGCTTAGCCAGACTTGGATCAGCCCGAACCAGTCCGAAGCGGCGGCGGAGCGAGGGACGACCCCGATCAAGAATCGGATTTCGGCTTTTGAGTTTCTACGACGGCCCGAGGCCGGGTTCGACGATGTGGAAGCCCTCACCGGATGGACCCTCGAAACGCCGCTGAGCGAGCGCCAGCGACAAGAAGTCCTGGAGCAGGTGAAGCTGGCCGCGATCTATGAAGGCTACATCCAGATCCAAGAGCGGCTGGCGCGCCAGAGCGTCAAGCTCGACGAGGTCCGCATCCCCGCCGGGTTCGACTACGGCGCCCTGAAGGGCCTGAGCTACGAATCGGTGGAAAAACTCGGCCGCGCCCAGCCCGCCACGGCCGGACAAGCCAGCCGGATCCCCGGCGTCCGCCCCGCCGATATCGCCTTGCTGGTCGGCCACCTCAAGCAATCCGCCCCGGTCGGATCCTAAGGCCATAGATGCGGAAATCCGCAAAATGTGACCTTTCCTCACGAAAAGCCTTCCCAAAACGACCGACCTTTGATATCCTGAAAGGGTGAATTTCTGGTCGCGTGTGAGTGTTGGGTTAAGCTTGGCTTTATGTTGGGTCGGGGCACCCGGGCAATTGCTCTCCATCGAGGATGTCGTGGCACCGGAACGGTCCCAGTTGGTCGAAAACCAGCGGGCTTCTTCGGATCTCGAAACGACGATTCGCTGGACCGATGATGGGGTGATTGCCTTTTATCAGGAATCGACAAATCGCCTCTTCGACCTGATCCGGGTCGGCTCCGAACCCCTCCTCGGGGCAGTTTTGCATCCCGATGGCGACTCCGTGATCGTGGTCGATAGGGTCGGGACGGTGAGTCGGCTGGACCTCCGAACTCGGCTGGTGACCCACCGGTGGTCAGTGATCCAAGATCAGATCGTCATTCGGAGTTTCTGCCTTTCGCCCAGTGGTTCCAAGCTGATCATCTTCCCCAGCAACGTGGACCACGTGAAGAACACCGCGATCCAGTTCGACCTGCTCACCGGGGAGCGGACCAACTACACCCGCGCGGTCGAGGCTTTTTATCCGGTCCCACTGGATGCTCGGCGGGTTCTTGGTTACTCCGGAAGCACGTTCCACGTTCTGGATCTGGAGACGATGAACACCTACTCGATCCCGGCGACTCGTACGACCGACACGGTGGGGAGCATCAACCAAACCGGTACCCATGCCGTCCTTCGCATGGGAGGGACGATCAGGATCGTCGATCTTTGGGGGCTTCAGGTCGGGTCCTCCATTCCGCTGACTTTTGACCCCGGCGGACGGGTGCCGATCTATCTGAACCGCGACGCGAACCGTTACCACTACCTTCTGGTTCCGGGGTTCGTCGAGGTTCGGAAGGTAAGCGATAACAGTTTGGTGGCGGAGATCTTTACCAATGGGCTCGACTCCCTCAACAATTGGGTCGATGGGGATTTGCAGACTCCGCCGGATCGCTACGACACGATCACCGGAAGCCCGCTCGGGGGGAATCCCGATTTCCGACCTAACATCTTCGATCTGGGGCGTCACCCGGTTTCGGTGATCACTCACGACGACGGTCGCTTTTTTGGCGTGAGCGGGTCGCACGGAAGTGAGCGGGTTTTAAGAACTTCAACCGGGTGGCGAAATCAAGGGGGAACTTCGGGGTTTCAGGACTGGCCCGCGAAAGGCGGACCTGGTTCGGCCGCGCTCTCAGTCGAAGGCGGCAAGATCGGGATTCGTCCGGAACCGGACAAGCTCGTGGCGGAGAGTAGTCTCCTTTCAAGCTATAAGTTCACGGCTGCTCACTATCACCAGTCGCTCAACCGGCTGTACTTCGTGGATGAGGAGGGGTTCATCGGGGTGGCATTCTTCAATAACGGGGCAATCACCACCGGACTCAATTGGCTTCTTTTTCCTGAGGGACGTCCGACGTCGGTCCATGCCCCAGTCGCCGGAGTCGTGGTGGTGGGGACTTCGGCCGGAGAAGTCTTCTTCTTAAACGCGTTGACCTTCGCGGTTTTGGCTCGGCAAGAGGGCCATCAGGATGCCGTCACTTCGATCAGCTCCGGGGCAGATCCCGATACCGTGGTCACGGGCGGGGCCGATGGATCGCTGATTCGGTGGAGTTTGGCCACCCGAAGCCCGGTCGCGACCGGGCAGATCCCGCGAGGTGGGGTGCGGCGGATCTTCTTCTTGCCGGGCGGGCGACTGTTGGTCGGCACCAATGGTTCCTCGCTCTACACGGTTCGCGCCGACACGTTGGCTCTCGACCAAGACTGGTCGGGGATCTTGGACTCATTCCGGCCCAATGGCCTAGGCTACAACGAGTTGAACCAAGAGATCGGCATCGCTCGTGGGCGCCGCCATCTGAGTCGTTACCCTCTGTCAAGTGGGGCGCAGAACTGGCAGCTGATGCTCCGGGCCGATGACCACGTCACCGGCCAAGCGATGACGGACTTTGAGGTCCTCGCCCTTCGGCAATCCCGCTCGGGGAACTCGGTTCCCATCGGCTCGCAAACTCGGACCGGCGTCTATCTTGATCTGCGCTTTCAGGCGACGAACGAACCTGTCCGAGCTCTGGTATCAGCTCTGGGTTATCTGAAGAAAGTGGTGCCAATGGACCAGGCCATCAACGGCGTTTTGAGCGCAAGGGCAACCCTGCGCGGAGGCGATGTGGATGGGGACAACGAGGTCACCATCTTTGATTACATTGAGCTTTCGGCGGGCTTCATGTCGGTTCCACCCGATTCGGCCTTTAACCCCGCCGCGGACTTCGATCGAGATCAGTACATCACGATCTTCGATTACATCATCCTGTCGCAAAATTTTGGCCTCGAAGGAGACTCGTTCTGATCATGAATCGCGCAATCGTTTGTTTGTTGATGCTGGCCACGAGCTGCTCCGCTTTGTGGGCTGGGGACTATGAGTTGGTGAAGATCCCTCTCGCGGGCAAGAAGATCACGGTTCACGGCGGGGCGAATGGTATGGTCGGGGTCACTACGGTTCGGGGCACGAGGACTGTGCGTCTGGTTGTGGATGGGTTAACCGTGCGGGAGCTGCCGGCGAATCTTCCCGCTGGAAGAGTGCTCCCTTGCGCCCCGGATGTGACCTACATCGTCGGCGACTCGCTAGGTTACTTTTCAGGCGGACAATTCCAGACTGTAGAGACCTCGAACCTGTCTGAAATCCTGGCAATTACCCCACATGCTGGGGGGCAGATCCTGGTCCAGTCCCGATACCAGCGGTTTGGTCAAGATAGCGAAAGGGCCTTTAACCGCTTCTCAGTTTCGTCCGGATGGCACGGCATCGTTACCTCGGTCGAAAGCGATAATGTCAAGGTCATCGGACTTTCAGCGGAGGGGTACGCAGTTTGGAATGTTTCCGGTTTTTCAGGCATCGTGAGTCCGACCGGTACGCTCTCTAGGCTTGATGGAATCGAGACCCCACTCGTCTTTACAGGCGACCGGCAAGTGGTCGTCCAGGACAACGGTTACGTGCGGAAACAGCTCAGCAAAGTGAACTTTGGTGGATCCTCGCAGCCGTTCGCTACCGTTCCGTGGTTTAGCGGCGAGGTCACTGCCTTGGGTACCGACCGCCTGATCGTGACCGAGCAAGACGGCACCCGCAAGCTGATCTCTGGCAATAGGGTCGAGCGGCTGGAGGAAACCATCGAGGACTTTCCCACCGGGCTGGAGATCCAGGCGGTCTATTCGGATTACACCAAGACCTTTGCCCACATCCTGCTCTGGGATCCGGACTCTCGTCACCATCAGCTCTATCTCATGCGCCGAAAGTAAGCCGGTGGGCCTCCCCGAACGGGGCGGGGAGGCCCACCGTGGTTAGTCCTTGAACGGATCAATCGTGTCGGGGCCGGCCATGGCGACCCCGACGGGCTTCAGCGTATGCAGGATCTTGATTGTCTCGGCGTGCTGAGCCAGGACCTCGGGGAGGCGCTTGTAGCAGTGAGGCGATTCGTCCACCCCTCCGCCCCTAAGGATCACTCCCGCATCCTCCAGCCACCGGGTCATCATGTGCTCGCTGACCTCTCCGCCCAGGCGCTTATTGCCGCGTCGTTTACCGGCCGCTTGGGACCGGCTGAGGACGCGCCCCGCGCCGTGGACGGTGGAGTACAACGAGTGCGAAGCGAGGTCGTTTTCGACCCCCTCCACGATCACCGAGATGTCGCCCATCGAACCGCCAATGAAGCCGCGCTGACTCGGGAAGGCCGGGGTTGCCCCCTTGCGCACGACCCAGTAGTCGGCGTCGCCGTGGCGCTCGCGCCAAGCGAAGTTGTGGTGGTTGTGCACCTCATCGAGAACCTTGGCTCCCAAAAGGCGGCACACCCGGCCACACACCCAGTCTCGACCCGCATAGGCATAGCGCCCCGCCAGCTCCATGAAGACCAAGTAGTCCTCTCCGATGGCGGAGTTGACATGGAGCAGAGTCGGTTCGGCGTCCATGCTGTCCTTGCCGCCGGCGAGTTCGAGGTAGCTCTTAGCCACGTAGTGTCCCAAACCGCGCGAACCAAAGTGCACGCCGATCCAGACCCGATCCTCTTCGTCGGTGAAGAGGTCGACATAGTGGTTGCCACTCCCGACCGTGCCCAGCTGGTTGGCGGCCGAGTCGCGCTTGGGCTTGAGGAAGGGGTGCTTCCACAAGGGGTCCTCCAGCACTTCGTGTTCGACCGTCTCCTGGTTGGATCGACCGACACCAAAGCTGATTTTCTTCCATAAGTCCTCCATGATCCGGTGGATCTGTCGTCGGAGCTCGCGCCCCTTCATGTCGGTGAGCACGGCCTTATTTCCACAGGCGATGTCATAGCCGACACCGCTGGGGCTGATGTGCTCTCGATAGGCCGCAACGCCTCCGATGGGCATGCTGTAGCCGACGTGGTGGTCGGCCATCAGCGCGACCTTCTCGGCGGATCGAGCGACGTTTTTGATTTGTTGGAGGGCACCATCCAATACGGGTTCTCCCCAAACCGGGATGCCATCAATAACTTGCATGTTGTGTTCTCTTGTTTCGATTGCTTGATGTGCGGGGGCCGAGTTGGCCAACTCGACCGGTGGGGTGACAAAAAAATCTGGCCCGGCGTTTTGCGCGCCGGGCCAGATCATTGGGGAGGGAAAGCTTTCTCTCTCTACATGCTAGGGGCCTAGACGCGCGAAATCCGCACGAGAATGTGTTCGGTCTCGATTACTGCCATATGGGGTGGCAAAGCGGTTTTGCATGGTCTTCGGCTCCTTACTTTGAGCAAGGGTGATTGTGATCGAGTGGCGGGGATTCTTGTCAAGACTTTTTGGTGATTTGGGACACTTTGCCGCCACGAATGCCAGTATTTTAGGCTTTTCTAGTATTTATACGGGCAGATTCAGGCCCTCCAGACTTGTTTTTGAGCAGCCGACACGATACATTAGAGAAGCTTTGCTGGGCGCCATTTGGCTCAGCTCGGAGAGGAATTATGAAACTGACGAAGACTTCTATTGTCGTCGTGGCTCTGGCTGTTGCAGCTGGGTCGCAAGCGATCACCATCGCGACGTTCTCGGATCCGGCCATCGATGGCTCGACCCCGATGTTCACGATCGGCGGCGGATCGATCTCGGGTAGCTGGAGCGGCAGTGGCCTCAACCTGCTGACCCCCGGCCTTGCTGGCCCGGACGTGATGAACGCCAAGATGAGCATGGCTCCGGTCGGTATCGTTCCGATCGCTGCAGGCGTGTTCAGCGCTGGCGCTGGCCAAATCGACTTCACGGACTCGAGCAACGCTCTGGTCTTCCGAATCAACTTCAACAGCGGCCTGGTCGTCCCGACCAACTTTGGCAGCAGCGAGTTCTTCGGCAGCAACATCACTTTCAGCGATGCCAACGGCGTTCTGCCCTTGAGCCAAGAGACGTTCAGCTTCGCCTTCGCTAACCCGATGATGATGGGCCAGAACCTGACTTACACGGCAGCTTTCACCAGCTCGGCCGTGCCTGAGCCGGGAACGATGATCGCCCTCGCCGCTGGTGCCGCCGGATTCCTGGCTCGCCGACGCCGCAAGTAAGGCAGACTCCTTTCCACTCAAGAAAGAATCACACGCAATGGCGCTTCGCAAATCGCGAAGCGCCATTGTTTTTTGTCTAGAGAGAATTACCAGCTTTTGCTGGCTTGTCAAGATTTCTCGCCCAACTTGTTACAAAGGTGCTTGCAGAAGTACTGGCCGACACGCCATGATAAGGGGAATCGAGCGATGTTGCTCGACTCACCTGAAGAGAGGAAAGAAATCAGATGAAGTTTCCGGTCATTCTTATCGCCCTGACCGCAGCGGCCGCCAGCCAGGCGTTCACTGTGGCCACATTTTCCGACCCAGCTCCGGACGGAAGCTCGCCGCTCTTTACGTTGGATCTTGCCAACAACAAGATTTCGGGCAGCTGGCATCAGCCCGGCCTGAACCTCTTGACCCCTGGTCTCTCGTCGGCTGACGTTGCGAACGCAAAGCTCAGCATGAACGCCGTAAACCTGAACCCGATCGGCCCCGGCCTCTTCACGACGGGCCCTGGCCAAATCGATTTCAGCGACGCTGCCAACAATCTGGTTTTCCGCATCAACTTCACGACCGGTCTCGTGGCCCCGACTTCGTTCGGCTCGAGCGAGTTCTTCGGTCAGAACGTGCAGTTCAGCGATGCCCATGGCCCGCTGGCTGGTCTGAGCCAAGAGACCTTCAGCTTCGCCTTTGCGAATCCGAAGTTCGCTGGCAACACGATCACCTACACGGCCGCCTTCACCAGCTCGGCTGTGCCCGAGCCGGGAACGATGCTCGCTCTCGCCGCTGGTGCGGCCGGGCTCATCGCTCGCCGACGCCGAAGCAACTAATCGCTCCGAGCAGAGTTGCAACCCTGCCGCCTCTTCATGGCGCGGCAGGGTTTTTCTTTTTCGCTCTTCGCCTCTCACCATATTTGCCGGTTTTCCGCGAATGCATGTCATGAAAACACCAGGTTTTTCGGTTTACCGTTGCTTGTGCCAGATCGTTCTGTTACCATGTCTCTTGGTGGACGACGTTGTCCGCAAACCGTTAGGAGAGGAATATGAAAGGAACGATCAGAACTTCGCTTACCCTTGCCATTTTGGGCGGTGCGGTGGCTTCTCAAGCCTTCACCGTCGCGACTTTTTCCGATCCAGCCCCCAACGGCAATTCGCCGATGTTTACGCTGGATATTGCCAACAACAAGCTCTCGGGTAGCTGGTTGAACCCTGGCCTCAAGCTTTTGACTCCGGGTCTCTCGGCCGCGGACATCGACAACGCCAAGTTCAAGATGAATCCGATCAGCCTGAACCCGATCGGAATCGGTCTTTACACCGCGGGCCCCGGCCAACTGGACTTCACCGATGCGGCTGACAACCTTGTCTTCCGCATCAACTTCACCACCGGCCTCGTGGCTCCGACCTCGTTCGGTTCCAGCGAGTTCTTTGGTCAGAACGTGCAGTTCAGCGATGCCAATGGACCGCTGACCGGCCTGAGCCAAGAGACGTTCAGCTTCGCCTTTGCGAATCCGAAGTTTGCTGGTAACTCGCTGACCTACACGGCCGCCTTCACCAGCTCGGCAGTGCCCGAGCCGGGCACCATGCTGGCACTCGCCGCCGGTGCCGCGAGCATGATCGCCCGCCGACGCCGAAGCAAGTAAGCCGAAGCGCATTTGCCCTCAAAAAGAGACAGGACCCCCGCAGATGGTTGGGGGTCCTGTCTCTTTTTGACTCTAGAAGAGGCCTTCGATGCTCAGATAGCGCTCGCCGGTGTCGTAGCAGAAGGTCAGCACCCGGGACCCCGGAGCGAACTCGGCAAGCTTCTGTGAGACAGCGGCTAGAGACGCGCCGCTACTGACTCCGATAAAGATCCCCTCGACCCGGGCTGCCTTCTGGGCGAACTCAAAGGCCGCTTCCTCGGTCACCTGGATCACCCCATCGAGGGTGTCGGTGTGGAGGTTGGTCGGGATGAACCCGGCCCCGATGCCCTGAATCTTGTGCGGACTGGGCTCGCCGCCACTGATGACGGGAGACTTGGCGGGTTCGACGGCAAACGTCCTCATCGCTGGGAAATGCTCCTTCAGGACTTCGCTGGCAGCGGTGATGTGGCCTCCCGTCCCGACTCCGGTGATGAGGGCATCGACCCCCTCGGGAAAGTCCTCAAGGATTTCGCGCGCGGTCGTCTCGCGGTGGACGGCCAGGTTGGCCGGGTTCTCGAATTGTTGGGGCATCCAAGAGTTCGGTGTTTCGGCGACGAGTTCTGCGGCCCGGGCGATGGCTCCCTTCATGCCCTTCTCCCGCGGAGTGAGATCGAGTTCGGCTCCATACGCGGCCATCACTCGGCGTCGCTCGATCGACATCGATTCGGGCATGACGAGGATCAGGCGGTACCCCTTGACCGCTGCGACCATGGCGAGGCCAATGCCGGTGTTGCCACTCGTCGGCTCGATGATCACGCTGTCGGGCTTCAGCTCGCCGGATTTCTCCGCCGCTTCGATCATCGCCAAGGCGATGCGGTCCTTGATGCTTCCGCCGGGGTTGGCGCGTTCGAGCTTCATCCAGACCTCGTGGTCGGGAAAGAGTCGGGCGAGCCGAACGTGGGGTGTACGACCAATTGTTTCGAGGATGGAATTCGCTTTCATAAAGACACTCTAGATGTGATATTCGATGGCGTCATCGGCGCGAGCCGACGTGGAGGGTTGGAATGAAACGATGCTTCTGGGCGGGACCGACTCGGTGAGCCAGACGTTCCCGCCGATGATACTGCCTGCCCCGACGACGGTATCCCCGCCCAGAATCGTCGCCCCGGCATAGAGGACCACGTCTTCTTCGAGGGTCGGGTGGCGCTTGGTTCCGGCGAGTCTCTTCTTGACCGCCAGAGCCCCGAGGGTAACCCCCTGGTAGATCCGAGCCCGGGGGCCGATCACCGCCGTTTCGCCGATCACCACGCCGCCCCCGTGGTCGATGCTGAAGGGCGTCGCGATCTGAGCTCCGGGATGAATCTCGACCCCGGTTTCGCGGTGGGCAAACTCCCCGAGCAATCGCGGGAAGATCGGGACCTGTTGCGCATAGAAGAAGTGCGCAATGCGATAGACGGCGATTGCCAAGAAGCCGGGATAGCAGAGGATCACCTCATCGAGGGATTCGGCCGCGGGGTCGGTTTGCAGCATCCACTCGGCGTCTTCTCGCAACTCCTCCCGGATACGGGGAAGGGCTTCGGCGAAGCAGTGATAGATGTGTCCGCAATCTCCTTGATTCGGGCCAAGGAGCGGCGAGATCACCTCTTGGCCCAGATGGCAGAGCGCTTCAAACTCGGCTACCAAGTCCGGGGCCTGGGTCTCGCGGGTGCGGAAATGGGGAAAGAGAAGGGCCAGCGATCGCCGGGCGAACTCCTCGCTTCGTTCCCGAATCCGGTCGGGCAGGTCAAACTCCTGACGTTCCAGCCGGATCTGCGAGAACATTGCCGTGAGGTCATCGGCCGGATCGGGAACGGGATTCACTAAGCTATTCTACGGGGTCTTTTGGGGGGCCGAGTTCCGGCGGGAGGTCTTGCCATTCCGGATCTTGGCGGCTCATGTATCACACGCGGAGGATCCTCACCAGGCCGCTCGAATCGTTCACCTCGAAAATGACTTGATGAGAGTGGTATCGAAAGCGGCGGATATCGCGCGTCGGCGACCAGCAGTCGTGGCGGGCAAATCGATGGGGCAGGGAGTCGGGCTCATAGATGGCTTCGAGCAAATCCTGAAGCCACCGCAGGGCTCGCCCCGTCGAGTCGCGCTCGATGTGCTGATAGGCGTCGTGGACATCCCGCTCGACCGCAGCCGCGATCTCAACCCGGAAGGTCATGCTTTGTCCGGAGTTCAGAGACAAAATCTTCCAAAGGGCGAACCTCCCCGGCATCGACCTGTCTCAGGGTTTCTTCCACCGCCAGACGCTCCCGGGCGCGGTCGAGTTTGAGGAAGTCGGCCTCGTAGGCGGCCGCGTCTTGGACGATCAGCGAAGCCTTGCCATTGACGGTGAGCACCAGCGGCTCGCCCGACTCCTTCAGTCGCTGGCAGATCTCTTTAGCGTTCTTTTGAAAGGTCGTCAGCGATTCCACGGCGGTAGGCTTGATCATGAAATTATCCTCTAATTTCATAACGAATTCAGGGGCCGGAAGGTTCAAAAACCCAGCGCAAAACCTCGCCGTCGTCGGGGTCGTGCACTGATCCAGCCAAGACGAATCCGCACTTGGTGAGCACCTTTTGGCTCGCGAATCCCTCCGGCAGAGTGTGCGCGATGACCCGTACGCAGCCCATCCGGATCGCTCTTTCGGTCAGCCATCCGGCCATGGCGGTCGCTACCCCCTGGCCCTCCCAGTGTGGCGATACGCCATAGCCGATCTCGATTTCGCCCTGCGCCGGCGACCCCTTGTAGCCACCGGTCCCGACGATCAGCCGCTCGGGGGTCATCGCCCGGACGCCGACCCAGTCGGGATGCACTGCGGGGAGGAATCTGGCGACGAAGTCGGGCGGAAGCAATGCCTCTTCGGCGGAGGTCGCCCCGATCCGGTCGAGAAGTTCCACCAAGCTCCTCGCGTGTAGGCGAAGCTCTTCCAGAGTGATCGGCTCTAGGATCCAAGCTGACATCTTTCGTTTTTGGGGGGCTCGGGACTCGAACACCGTCGTGGACGGATGACTTCGCTATAGCGCTGTTTCTAGAGAAGAGTCCCCAGGGTGGGACTCGAACCCACACGCCCTTGCGAGCAAGGGATTTTAAGTCCCCTGCGTCTACCATTCCGCCACCCGGGGGGATGCGTTGCTTCTCTTTGAGTATAGACCTTCTGGGCTAGGGGCTAGGGGCTAGGGGCTAGGGGATGGGGGATGGGGGATGTACTGCTAGACCGTCTTTCTGGACAACTCCCAATCTCTATCCCCTAACTACCCCCTAACTCCGACCCCCGATCCCAGGCGGCAAGGGAGGGGGGCCGCCGGGCAGATCGCGCGCCGGGGGCGCGGCGTTGGGTCGCCAAATCCTTGCCGGAGTTTGGTGGACGATGACCTGTTCAGATCCGACTTGGCTTGGGCCGCCGGGGATCTGCATGAGCGATTCTTCGCTGATGGCGATGCCCCCCGGGGGAGCCTCTTTTTGCAGGTGCGCGGCAAGGTCGATGACGTGGGCGTAGTTGACGTCGCGGATATCTTCGCCCTGGATTACGACGGTCCCAAAGTGGATGCCGGCCCGGACTTCGATCGGGCTTCCAATCCGATTGCGGAACTGGTTGAACTCAAGAAGTCCAGCCTGGATGTATCGGGCCGCGCTGAAGGCTTGGGCGGGGGAATCGAAGGCGCACGTGGTGCCGTCCCCGGCGGTGGAGTGGATCGTGCCGCCATATTTGGAAACCGCGCGTTGGACGTACCGCTGATATTCGCCGAAGGTGAACTCCACGTCGAGAGCGTCGGAGCTGGCCTTCATCCGGGTACTCCCCACGATGTCCAGGCTCAAAAAGGCGACCGAGCGTTCGCCCGTGCGGAGCTTTGCCTGAATCTCGACCATCTGGTTGAGGAGCATGCGCCGCTCTTCGACCTTGTCCACGATGCCGATCTTGCGCGAGAATTGCCCTGCGACTCGAAAGACGAACGAACCGAGCAAGGCTCCGACGACGGGATAGAAGAGGACAAACGGAAACTCGATCCATTCGCGGGGAGAGTTCGTGATGAGGTTGCTCAGGGTCCCAAAGACGGCTAGCCCGGTGGCGAATCCGATTCCGGCGACAAAGCCTAGCTGGGCCGCAGTCCTCGATTCGCGGGTGCGTGAGATCACCCAGGCCTGGCCGAGAAGAGCGAGGGTTTGGACGAGGACAAACAGGCTACTGGTGAGGGTCCCGACACGGGCTACCGCGGCCGCGGCAAAGACCAGGGCCAACAAGCCCACGCCGACATGCATCCGGACCGAGGGGTCCAGTGCGAGAAACATGCTGCGCAGGTTCGCCAGGCCCTTTTGCCGCTTGCGCTCGCTGTTGAGCAGCGTAATCCGAACGTAGTCGATCGGAGCTCCGGTTGCCTCGCTGACGGCTTGGATCGTGGCATCGTCGATCTCCCCGCCCGTCCGCTTGCGCAAGACCTCGGCAAGCTCGACCAGCCCCTGGACCTCGGGCGTTTCTTCGGTTTGTTGAAATTCAGTCCCGGTCATGCCACGTTGCGCATCATTCTACAGGCTTCTCGGCCTAGGGCGTGCCTAGTGGGTCGGAGGACCCAGCCGTTACAAGCAACTCGGCGGGGGAGGTGGCGGGTCCCCGCGCAGGATCAGCCGAATGGACCCCGTATTGTTGAAGTTATCGGCCTGCGTTGTGCCCAACGGGGCGGCGCAGCCGATATCGCTGCTGGAATAAGAATTAGCCCCGAGGAGCCAGTTGCCGTAATACACCGCCCCGTCGATGGTCGAGCGCGGGACATGGAGGAAGGTTGCCTGGGGAGGGAGATCCACGGAGAAGTTGCCGCTGCTGTTGGTCGTGGTGCTCGCCAGGAGGCCGCCGCTGGCGTTGTAAAAGTTCACCACGACGCCGGGGATTCCGCTGGTGTCAAATCGCTCGATCTGGACTCGGCCGCGGATCCAAGCGAGTCCAGCCGGACCAGGCCCCCCGCCGTCGGTGTTGCCGCCGTTTGTATTGCCTCCATCGGAGCCACCCCCCGTGGTGCTGGCCGCTCCGCCTCCGCCCCCACAAGCGACCAAGGAGACGGCAAGGCCTGCGCAGGCAAGAAAGGTGAGCCAGTGGGATCGATTCATCGACGACCTCATTATTGCTCAGGACGTGCCAGACCGGGGCGCGGCTCGGTGAAAACCGGAGGTGTGATCGACATCACTGCGGCCCTGTGATCTGGCGGACGGCCCATCGGCCAATCAGGGCTTAAAACATAACCAACACCGCGAAAACAAAGCGGGCTCAGAAATCAGAAATAGGAAAACACCATGAAACTGAACAACGCCTTCAAATCGACCTTCGCCATCGCCGCCCTGACCCTCGCCGCCGCCAGCCAAGCGGGCCAATTCGAAAAGATCGACACCCTGAAAGACGGAACCAACGTGTACGCCTACACCGGCTCGATGGAGATGGAAGATGCCAAGACCTACAAGCAGATCTTGGATCGAGACCGCCACTCGGTGATCGTGATCAACAGCCCCGGCGGCCAGTTTGTGGCCGGACTCGAGATGGGGCAGATGACGATGGAACGCGCTTCGGAAGTGACTTTGATCGTGGACATGGCTTACTCCGCCGCCGGAATGTGGGCCCTGGCCGACGACAAGATCACGTTCTTGGCCGAAGAAAGCGAGCTGGGGCTGCACCTGCCGTTCCGCGCTGATGCAGAGTCCGGAGCCGAGGCCAAGAAGGAGGCTCAACCCAGCCTGGAGGGTGAGCAGATGTTCATCGGGTATGCGATGGGGCACTTTTTGCAGGAGCGATTTGGAGCCAATGCTGCCTTCGCGATCATGAACGACTTGGCCAAGATCCGAGATGAATTCGGAACCCAAGGCTTTTTGGTCTTCAACGGCAAACAGGAGGTGGGCATCCGCAAATAAGCACTCACCGCGCGTTCCTCATCAACCCCGGCCAGCCTCCTCCATGGCCGGGGTCTTTCGCCGTCTCGGCCCAAGGCCACTCCCTCGCCCCGACTGCGTCGGGGCTCTGCCCCGAGACGGCGAATCCGGAGCGGCCCATCCCAAACCGCTTGCAAAAGAGGAACCCACTCTGCTACACTTCATGGTTCGGGCGCGAGACTTTTCGTGCCTGCGGAGACCAGAAAGACCATGGCCAAAAAAGGCGAAAAGCGGGAAATCATCCGGTTGGTGTGCACCGAAGATAGCAAGAACTATTACACCACTACCAAGAACAAGATGAACACTCCCAACAAGTTGGAACTCATGAAGTACAACCCCAACTTGCGCAAGATGACCCTGCATCGGGAAAAGAAGTAAGTTTAAAGAGAAGGACCTGAGCGATGCCCAACCCAAAACGACGATTTAGCCACCAGCGCACGGCCAAGCGGCGGACCCACTACACCACGGATCTGCCCGAACTGCAGCCGAACAAGCAGGTCGGCGGTAACCCATTCCACCTGCGCCACCACGCCACTCCGGACGGCTACTATAAGGGCCGCCGGCTCCCGGGATTCAAGGACTAATCCGCTTCCGAGGAACAAGCATTACGATCTCACCTGACCTCTAGGGGTTTGGTGAGATCTTTCTTTTTCTGCCATGCCGCCCCGCGTCATCCTGCTTTCTGGCCCGCCCGCAGCCGGCAAATCCACCCTTGCCCGGGCTCTGGCCGAGCAAGACCCGCTGAGTCTCGTCATCCCCGTGGACACGATTCGTGAGTGGGTTGTCGCGGGGTTGCTGATGCCGTTCCCCGAGTGGACCGAAGCCACCGCCGCGCAGTACTGTCTGGGCGAAGACGCTGCCGCCGATGTAGCCCGTCGCTATCTTGGCGAGGGCTTTACCGTCTATCTGGATCACTGCCGATTGCCCCACAACATCGACCAGTGGGTCGAGCGCAGCCTCGGGGGACTCCCGGTCCAGAAGGTCGCTCTAGTTCCTCCCTTGGAGGTGAATCTCGAACGAAACCGCTCGCGGACCAACAAGGCCTTTGACCCCCAGTTGCTCGATCCCATCGTCATCGAGGTTCACGAGGCCTACCGGACGGCCGACCTCAGCGATTGGCTGGTGCTCGGCGGGTCGGAATCGACAGAAGAGCTGGTGGTGGCGGTCCAGCAATTATCACAGGTCAGCTAGCAGTTTTCTGATGTATCCTTAAGGTGTTTCGGGAGTTTCTTCCCGATTTCCTTGGAGAGGGTTATGAAAACACTTAGTTTGCTCTTTGCGCTTGGCGCTGCACACATGGCTTCGGCCGCCTTCATCTCGACCGGTGATCTCGGTCCTCGAATCGGATTCGGAGCCGACGGAGGGATTGTCTCCGCAGAACTTGACATCAACGACCTGCTCGTCGGAGGGACGTCGAGCGTCACCTTCAAGACTGGCGAATGGAACAACCCGAACGCTAGCGACCCCGCCAACTACATCTTCGTCGAGGCGTTCATCAATGGGACCTCCGTCGGCACTTTCGACTCTGGACGTGCCTACTTCTCGTCCGGGCCGACCTTCACCGCCTATGGGTCCAGCAGCTTGCTTGTTCAAGGCAAGAACCTGTTTGAACTCAAGGCGGTCAACCCGCAATCCGGACTCGACTATGCCCTTGGCCAAGTCGACGTGAGATACACGGCTGTTCCAGAGCCGGCGACCATGGCCGCCCTTGGTCTTGGTCTCGTCGCAGCCCTCCGGCGCCGACGCGCCTAGATCCGACCTGAGGCGGGAGGTTTCTTGGCGAAGCCTCCCGCCTCTTCGCGGGTAACTTGAGAGGCATGACCGATTTTGCCATCGCCTGGGAACTCTCGCGCGGCCGCTTTGTGGCCGCCTTGGAGGGGCTGACCGCCGAACAGCTGAATTACCGGTTGCATCCCGGTTGCCTGACGATCGGGGAAATGGCGTTGCATGTCGCGGGGGTCGAAGTTTCGTTCGCGACCCAGCTCCTCGGCCAGACACCGGTCGGTGACCTGGATCGGCTGCGAAGGGCGGCCACCGATGGATCGGTCAACGATCAACCTTTTCCCTTTTCGGTCGACGAAATCACTCCCGCCCGCGTGGCCGAGTCTTTGGTTGCCTCCCGAGCCTTGGCCGAGCAGGTGATCCTAGAGCCGACTCCGGAGATCTTGGCCAAAGAGATTCAAAGCGCGCTCGGTCCGATCATCACCGGGAGCGGGGCCTTGGCGCGGCTCGCTTTTCATCCCGGCTACCACCAGGGCCAGGTCTATCTGATCGCCACCAGCCCCGGCTTCCCGTCCGGCGCCCCTACTCAGCCCCACTAGGGATTGGGGCAATTCTTGTCGTTTCTCAGTTAGCTTTCCGTGCGATTCCACCTGATGCTGAGCAACGGCACCCTTTTGGGTAGCCTTACGCTCGATGTGGATAGCAGACTCGCCGGAGTGGGAATTCGTTCGCCGGAGCTTTCTGCAGCCGGTCGTCGAATCGACTCCACAGTTAGCCAGCGGGCCGATCCGTTTTGGGGATCATGTGCTCTTTCGATTCAGGGCCCCAAAAGGGACGGTCGCCGTCTATTTGGCCGGCGGATTCAATGGATGGGCAGGAAACAGTGACGGAAAAGTCACCAACCGCCGCTATTCGATGTCGAGCGGGCCGAATGGCGAATTCACCCGCTGGGAGCAACTGGGACCCGGAGAGTGGAGCTACAAGTTCGTCCATCAGGATCGGAGCGGCAAGCAGACTTGGGTTTCCGATCCGGCCCTGGACGACCTCGACCCAGATGGAAATTCTCGCCTTCGGTTCGAGTCGATGGCAGATTCCTTTGTCTCTCCTCCGACTTCTCTCCTCACCCCTCGCCGGCCGAGCCGACCGAAGCCAACCGAAACCTTTTTGCTTCCGAGAGCGCGTTACAGTCCGGGGGCCAAGCTTCCGGTCGGAGGGCAGGTGCTCGAACCCACTGGCCGAGTCCTTCAGAGCGGCCCGGCGCTCACGGCTCCGAAGACCCCGGGTGGTTACCGTGTTCTGGACGAAGCCGGGCGAGAAGCAATTCTCTCGGTCGCGACCGACCCGGCCCAGGACTTGCGTTATGGGTTCTACACGAGCTATCAAACTCTCGGCACTCACTACGGAAGGAAGGCCGAGATGCTCCGAGGGGCGCACCTCAATGCAGTCGAATACTACGACTACTTTCCCGCGCATGGCCGGTACGTCCCGCCGCGAGAGGTTTATCAGTTCGAGCCCTTTGGAGTGACGATCAACGGGCTGGACGTTCATTCCAAGATCGAAAGCGCTCGCGCCATGGGCATTTTGAATCTGGCGTACGTCGCCGCATACGCCGCGAGCGAGAGCGTCTACCGCGCCCATCCGCACCCGATGACCGATGAGCGCGGCGTGCCCAAGGTCTTTAACGGACGAATTTTGCCGGAAGATCAAGCCGACCCCAAGTGGTTTTGGCTGATGGACGTCGGTCCTGGTTCGCCTTGGCGTCGTCATGTTCTGGAGGAGTTCCGGGGTGCGCTCAATTATTTCGACGGATTTGCCCTTGATACCTATGGAGATCAGGACGATACAAAGTTTTTCGCCCCCAAAAGTCCGGCAAATGGGAAATTATTGAAGGATGTCCTTCAGGGCTTTGTGTCCGAGGTGGGTCGGGTCTCAAGGCGGGCCAAGCCAGGGTCCATTCTCTGCTTCAACAGTGTGAATGAGTTCGGAATTGGCTCGATGGCGGGGGTCACCGACTTCCTCTTCTTGGAACTCTGGCGGGGTCACTCCCCCCGGCTGGCCGACCTGGTCGACATCGGGTCCTTCCATCGCGACCGGGATGGGCAGCGGGTCGTCCTGAAACTCTATCCGGCCGACATGGAACCCGCCCAAAAATTCTGGCCGGCTCAGACGCTCCGGCGGGTGATGGGAGCCGCCTTGCTCGGTGGGGCATCGCTGATGGCGGCGGGCGAGCCGGACGAGACAAAGGGGCAGATGCACGGCCTCCAATCGCTCTACTATCCCGACCACCAGCCGATGCCGATGGACACATTTGAGGTGCTGAAGGCCTACAATCGGCACGATGCGCTCCTCTATGGCCTCACCCACGGGGCTGATGTTGAGAATTCGGACTGGGCGCCACGGATCCCCGAGTTCCTTTCGACCGCGCGGGTGTCGCCAACGCGCAGGACTGTCGCCATCCAGCTCTTGCGAGCGGGGCCGGAGCCTCGTTGGTATCGATCCGTCGAACCGCCGCAGTTGGGTGATCGAGTCTTTCGATTCGATCTTCCCCCTGGAGTCCAACCCAAGGAAGTTTTCTATGCCTCGCCCGACCACGCCGAAACGGCAAACTTTATGGCCTGCCGCTTCCGGATCGCGGAAGGAACTTTAGAGGTGGCGGTGCCCAAGTTTCATACGTATGGAACTTTACTTCTTCAGTTCTGAGTTAAACGGGATCCAATGGCTCCGCCTCGGTCCGAAGGTAATGCCATAGGCCGCTACGTCTTGATCACTGTAGTTGTGCATCAATAGACGACCATTCTGGATCTCTGCCGGGCGAACGGGGCCGGGTTCGAGTTCGAAAAAGACTCCTTCTGGCGAGCGGTCCGCCCCAGTTTTCTTGGGCTCATCGAGCCGCTGTAGAACGGGAAAACGCACCGAGTGCTCGGCTCCGAATTGTCGGGCACGTTCTTCGGAAAAAGCACCGATATAGGGCAAGAATCGGTATTGTGCCCGCACCGAACCCGGTTGGACGGGGTCACAGTTGCATTGCCAATAGTTGTTGGTGATCATACCAACCAGATGGCTGGCGTCCTGATCAAATCGAGTGGCTGCTCGACCGAACTGCGGTCCGCCAAACATGAACAGCGGGCTAAAGCAACAAGCGACCACCACTCCACGCTCTCCGTTGCTGATATCGACGAAGCTTTGGGCCGTAAAGTGGTCGTGGCAGCATCCCGGGATTTGGTCTAGCCCGGGTCGATACACGCATCCGCCGCCATCAATGCGCGCGACCGCACCGGGGATGTCGAAGGGCAAGTCCACATATCGCGCGCGGGGACTCGGGTCCCAAGGCTCCACCCACTCGAGCGTCAAGCCGATCCAGTCCGCATCCGAGGGGAACTCCCACACTGTTCGGCACCCGCTCTGAAAGTACTCCACCCAGGTGCCGAGCGGGATTTGGATCACACGCCAAGATTCGATGGGTCCATTCTCCATAAGACGATAGGGCGGTGGTTGAGTCCAGCCGTTGGGGATCTCGATCTCGGAGGCTCCCCAGTCCATTTGGAAGAGTTCGTCCTGGTTCATTTTCGAGTCGACAGGTACCTCCGTCTGCAAGATCCCAAAGGGCTGGGAGACGAGGTCCCGCCATTGGCTCAACCCAAAATCAGAAGCAAACCGCACATTTTCCACCGGGTTTTCCACAAATCCACATTCTTTGCGGCCGGCTCTGGGGTCAACCAGAAGAATTTTTCGTGAAAAAACTTGGTACCCAAAGGGTGGCAGGGTCACGGGCTGCATCTGACTATGCGGCGATTGGCCCCAAGTGTCGCCATATCCAGCGTCCGAAAACACGCGATCGAAGTCGATGTTTCGATCCTGATAATGTCTTTGGGCGGTGGGGTCACCGCTGAAGCCTCCCCGGGAATGCTCGACTCCGGCGGGCACCATTCCTCGAAAGGTGGCGGGGTAGGGCAGAGGATTGACGACGAGAATCCCGTCGGTATCTGGGATCTCCGAGGCCAACTCGCCGAGTAGCTCTCGTTGCCAATAGGTCGATTCGGTCCGGGCTGTGGCCGCATAGCTAGATTTATGGATGCCCTGGGTCCAGGGGTCATCGAGATGGGTTGACCTTGCCCAGTCGGCGTTCCAGGTGTGTTCGATGTAGTCGAGGTTGGCCTCTCGAGCGGCGGGGACTTCCTCGTGAGAGAGCGCCGACGCGAGCAAAGACGCGCTCCGGATTCGGACCCGATTCTCGCGCACAATCGCCAGCTCGCGCGCTCGGCTCAATGCGCCAAAGATCCAAAAGTCCGTCCAATCTCCGGCGATGATGGGAGATTCTTCTGCCCAAAGAAGCCCCTCTCGCCAGAAATCATCCATGGTGCCGAGATGGATTCGTGGCGATTTGCCGGAGGCGTTCCATGCCCGGATCCAAGGTGCGATGCTCTCATTCGGAGCGCCGTTGTCGCCAAACGTATGAATGGCGGTGAGGAGCAATCCTGGCCAGCGGTAGCCACCTTCATCAAGGTGCTGCTGGAGCCGTGGGAGCCACCGATGCTCGAAATCGTAGGTGTCGGGTCCCCCGATTCCAAAGCGGTTCGCCGCGCCATAGGGAAAGCCATTGAAGACGGGAAGCGTCCGCCCGCTCGGGCCCTGCCAGCGAAAGAGTTCGGGTCGTCGTCCTGGGGCCCGTCCGAAGTGAGTGTTGATGGCGGTGGTGTAGCTCTTCGCCCCGGCATCGAGGAGGACGTCGACCAGATCCCAGTTCTGGCCATTGACATCACAACTCAGGGCGTGGCGTGCTCCGCGCGCTCCGTGCCCACTCACCGCCAGTTCCCCCAGGTCGGCGAGCGGCGTTTGGTGGTTGCGCAGTGCCAAGAACTCCAGTTGGCCCCGCTCGATGGCTCCACTCAGGTCGGGTAAGCCGTCACCTTGCGAGGCCAAAAAGCCCTGGGTCTCTACACTCCAGCAGAACCTCTCACCAGGCGGAAAGTCCTTTTCGGCCTCGATGAGTTCCAGAGCCCGATCGAGAAAGGCCCGGTGCAGTCTCAAGACCGTGGGGCGGTCGTGGGTAAACCCGTAATCGGTGTGACTGTGGTGAACGACGTAGATCGTCTCGAGGGCCATGGCTCCCTGAGTCTAGCGAATCAGAGTCGGATCTCGATGGGAAAGACGGCCTTCAGCGTCACGTTACTCCGGAACTCAAGGGCATTCGGATCGCCGATGATCAGAAAGTACTCGGCCCCGCGCCCGCCAGCTCGGTTGTAGCTCAGATAGGGGTTGATCTTGTTATCTCGCAAGACAGCACGTCCGCTGATGCTTTGGAAAAGATCCATCTCCCAGCTCGTCCCGAAGATGAGCTGGCGAGAATCACCTTGGAAGGTCTGCCATTCTCCGGTGAGGGAGGTCTGAAGCCTCTGAAAGGGTCGGTAACGAAGGGCGAGCGAATGCTCTTGAAAGGGCTTCTCCGAGAATCGACCGTTGGTGTACGTGTATTCCCATCGGCGGTAGGGATCTCGTCGAGGCTGTTCGATGCTAAACGAGATGCTATGGTCGTCGAAGTTCCGGAATCGGGAGATCCGAGCGTCGATGTCGATGTCGAATGCAGATCGGGTAGTTAGGGAGCCATATAAACTGGCAGAGCGTCGATAGGGGGTGCCGTCGGTGCGCCAATAGTTGGTGAAGTTGAGGTAGTACTCGCTCTCTTGGATCGGTCCTTTCTGATAAACCTGTTCAACACCAAATCCGGAAGCGAACCCCTTGAAGTCGGTATCGTTCACGAAGCCCAATCGGGGGCGATAGTCGCGCTCGACCATTCTCGCATTGAAGTAGGTGTTGATGTTGCGAGTACCGTAGTCTGCCCCGAACTCCAAGATTCCGCCCCGGCCGAGTTGCTCGTCGAAGGTGGCCCCGGCTTGGTAGTAAACAAAGAGGGGACCGACGCCCTGTCCGTAATTCATCCAGATCGCGTCATTGCTGCGGTTGGCCTCGCGCAGGCTGGTGGTCGCGATGTTCAGGTTGCTGCGGTTGGTCGGGGTGTAGGTGTAACTCGCGACCGTCGCGGCCTGGCGGTCCAGGGTCGAAAGAGCCATCACCCCGAACTCTTGTCGATCTGTTAGGCGACCATATGTTTTGGCCCCGACATCAAAAGACCGAATCCTTTGGCTGGCGAACAATCGATCCGAGAATCCAGTTTGGAAGAATCCGGAACCCTCTCGGAAAAAGGGCCTTGTCTCGCCCGCAAGTCGCTCAAAGAAACTCAGGTCGAGGGAAAGGACCTCGTTCTCGACATTTCGGAAGTCGGGGTTCACCGTGGCCACGGCCTCGATCTGATCGGTGACGGGGAGTCTGAGGTCAAGCCCGGCATTGTAGAGCGATTTATCCCGACCGGCTCCCAAATATCCATATGGCAAGAGCTGGATCGACCGTCCTGCTCGAGCAGCGGGGATCAAGACGTCGGTCCACTTACCGGTGTTCTCGATTCGACCTTGGCTCGTGTCTCTCCAGGTGAAATCCCGCTGGAATCGCGGCATGTAGCGGCTTACGTTCACCCGGGCCGTGCGGGCTCCGGGGGCGGGCAGACGCATCAGATTCCATGGGATTCGGGCTTCCACTTCCCAGCCCGTCTCGGTGCGCCGGCCCGCGCTCTTGATCTCCCCGATCCACTCCAGCTTTCCGGCGCGTCCGCCCGCAATGCCCAAGGAATAAGCCCCAGCCGGGTTGACCGAAAACGAGTTGAAGTTGGACAAGTTGCCAAAAGGGTCGATCGAAAGGGTGACCGAATCGTCACCAGCCAGACTTGCATTCCGCCGAAATTGGTTGGTTTGCACGGTTTCCGGGCGGGAATCTTCTGCGCGGTAAGCAAAGTAGATGTACTTTTGGTCATATGCGAGCCAAAACTGGCCCGTTTCAGGAGCGTCCTTGCCCGTATCGCGATCGATCAATCCGGTCCCACTCGAAAAGCTTTCCCATTCTTGCGGTTGCAAGATCCCGTCGATCGTGGGTGGAGTTTCAGCAATTCGAGCCGAGAGTTCGCCGCTGGGATCCGAAAGTTGCGTAAGCAATAGGGGAAAGATGGCAACCGTCGGTAAACCTAGCACGCCCCAAAACTACTGGATGAAGCTCCCGAAAGTTCCCTCCATCGCCTTGGCGGTACTGGCACTTAAGGGGTGCAGCGAGGGTTTTCGTCCGGAGGCTCGAACCGATAATCCTGGTTCGCGGGCGGGGTGGCTCCAAGAAACAACTTGGCAAGACCAGCACGAGGACACCAAGAAGGCCGCGGCCGACGTCCCGAACGTGGCGTTGTTTGGCGACTCCCTTTTTCAGGGGTTCGGCGGACCGAAGAGACGGGTGGTAGCGCCTGGAGCCGACTCCTTCGCCCAGCATTTGGCGCCCATGAGCACGGCCAACTACGGCATCGCGGGGGACTCGGCCGCCCATCTTTGGTTCCGCATCCGGGATGGTTTGCTCGAACCCACTCCCAGGGTTGCGATCATCTTGATCGGGGCGAACGACGTCGGCGGGCCCGGGCCGAGCGCAGTGGTCAGGCGTATCCGGACGGTGTATGACGAGATCAAAAAGAAGGTTCCTGCCCCGAAGGTCGGGATCGTCCAGCTCTTGCCTCGCGGAGACTCCATGGCGCAAGCTAGCCGGGCCGCCGAGGTTGCTCTTGACGAGTGGGCCAAGGAAAATCCGGACGTTAAACTCCGCGACTTCAGCGCCATCTTTCGTGGGCCCGATGGCCGGATCCGGGCGGAGCTCTACGAGTCGGACCGCCTCCACCTGAGCCCGCTGGGATACGCACGGTGGGCGCCGGAGCTGGCCAAGTTCATCCGCGAACTGGATCCGGCTCTTCCATCGGGAACCAACCCGGCGCGTTCCGGATCCGGTTCGCCAAGCCCGTCGGAAGAACCAGGCGAGCCTCCGCGTCCAGAGCCGGAAAAGTCAGATTGACCGGCTCAGCGGCGATGAGCTTTTCGGCGCATCGCACGTCGGTGATCCCGGCCCGCCCGACGGCCATCAGATCCGCGCCTAGGGCAAGGCCTCCCTCAAGGTCCTCGGCCTTTTGCACGCTTCCGACTCCGATCAGGGGCAGGCGCCCGGCCATCTGCTCGGCGACTTTCTTGAGGGTCGGTCCCTCAAAGCTGCCGTGGTGGCTTCCTTGGTCCCACCGGCCGAGACTCACGTGGAGAAACGCCAGCGGAAAGCCACAAAGTCGGTCGATCAGCGCCGCCGTGTCGTTCCACCTGATGCCCGGCGACTCCAGCTCTTCAGGGGAAAACCGGTAGCCGAGGGGGAAGTCGCCCGGAACCGCGGCCAAACACGCCTCCACGATCCATTGGCTAAAGAGCAACCGGTCGGCACCCCACCGGTCGTCGCGGCGGTTGCTGTGCGGGCTGACGAATTGCTGGAGAAGGTAGGTGTTGGCCCCGTGAATCTCGACCGAGTCGAACCCGGCTTCACGAGCTCGCCGAGTGGCGGCAGCAAAGGCGGCGATCACTTCTTCGATCTCCGCTTCGGTCATGGCGTGGGGTGTCTCGGCTCCCTCGCGCTCGCTGGGGATGGCCGAGGCCGACCAAGGCTGGTTTCCACTGACGCGAGAAGGGGCCTGGCGCCCGCCGTGATGGATCTGCAGACAACTCAGGTTTCCGGCTTGGCGGATCGCGTCGGCCGCCCTCTTGAGGCTTGGGAGTCGGTCGTCGCTTTCGCACCCCCACTGGCCGGGGAAGGCTTTTCCGCTGGGGTGGACAAAGCAGGCAGCGGTCATCATGAGGCCCCAACCGGGTCGGGCCGCCAGATAGGTCTCTTCTTCGGGGTCCAGCGTCCCGTCGGGCAGGCTCGCATAGGTCGTCATTGGCGCATAGACCAACCGATTGGGCAGGGTCAGAGAGCCGAGTTGGAAGGGAGTTTCGCGCACATCAGGATTCTACGCAGTTGGTTAGGGGTTGGGTGTTAGGGGGTGGGAGATAGGGGTTAGGGGTTAGGGGATTGGGGGCTCGCCGGAGCGCGGAGCTCCCATCAATCCGAAGGGAAACCACCTCTAGCTGACCGTTCAGATCTTCTCCCTCTGGGAGAAGGTGGCGCGCAGCGCCGGATGAGGGTTTCCGCTAGGAAGCACGCGAGGCAAGGACACCCTCACCCCGTTCGCAAGGCTCACGGACCTAGTAAGTTATGTCCTGAACCACTCAGGGCGAAGGCTGCGCACACGGACCGAGAGGAAGCTCTGCGGGAGAGAAGGCAGGCCTGGGGGTGTTCGCTCGGGTTGATTACCATCGTGAAGACCCCCGCTGAAGACGGGGGTGCTTCGTTTCCACTAGGAAGACCAGTGAACACCAGGTTCACAAGGTCACCATCATGGAAAGAATACACGTTTACGGAATCGATGTCTCATCGAAGTTCTTAGATATCAGCGAAGGGGGCGGGAAGCCGCGCCGCATCGCCAATGACGAAGCCAAGATCGCGGAGTGGACGAAGAGCCTGCCCAACTCGGCACGTGTGTATCTGGAGGCCTCGGGCGGATACGAGCGCCTCGCGTGCCGCGTACTCGGTGCGGCCGGAATTCGCGTGCTTGTGATAAACCCGCTGCAGGCGCGGCGCATGATGCAAGCCAAGGGAATCCGCGCCAAAACCGACGGGCTCGACGCCAAAGCGCTCGCCGAATTCGGACCGGATTTACCTGCCCACGAACCGCCCACACCGACTCGCCAAGAGCTCCAAGACCTCGTGCGCGCGCGCCAGTCGCTTCACCGCATGGCCGCCGACCTGACCAAGCAAGCCCAAAAGCCAGAACTCACGGATTGCGTCCGCGAAACTCTTTTGAACCTTGCAAAAACCACTCGCCGAGAGGCCGCCTCGCTCCAAAAGCAGATCCGCAAGGTGTTGAGTCGCCTCGCTCGCGACGCCGAACTCATTCGTTCAGTGCCCGGTGCCGGCGAAGGACTCGCCGCCACGCTCCTCGCTGAGCTCCCCGCCGACTTCCGCCAAGCAAGGCCCGAGCAGCTCGCGAGCTACTGCGGACTAGCCCCCCACGAGCGCCAATCCGGACTCTCTCGACGCCACGCTTTCACCGGACCAGGCAACATCCACCTCAAAACCGCCCTCTATATGCCCGCTCTCGCGTGCCTTCGAACCAAGACCTGGGCTCAAGACTTCTACCAAAGACTCCGTAACAATGGCAAATCCCACCGACTCGCCCTCGTCGCCCTCATGCGAAAACTCCTCCTCCAAATCCTCGCCGTCCTCAAAAGAAACTCCCCCTGGACCCCCGATTTTTGCGAGCAACACTTGACAAGAAAACTTACCATCTCTCCCTGAGGGAGAGGATCTTGGGTTTGCCATCCTGCAGAGGAAACTGGGTGGGGCGTCCAAACAACCCCGGAGTTGGAGCTCCGCGCACCGATTGTGCAAGATCGATGCGCACAGAAACGACATCCAGCCGAACGTGATGAAGTGACTGGATTGTTCAATGCGAAGCTTGTTTGCTCCACCCCCGTTGATTTGCCTGGGGATTTGAGGCAAACATATCGTAACATGAAAGCGATGAAATGCCAAGGTCTTTTAGCAATATTTTTTTGTCAAGTTTCCGTTGGGTTCGCGACGCCGCTGTACAAAGCTGTCCGGTTTGAAGAGCACCTCGGCCAATCTGTTAGAGTGGTCGCAACTGCCAACGGAGGAAACATGTATTTCTCAACTCCTAATGGGCAAAGATTTTTAGCTCGGGGATCTGCCTTGACAAACCTCGACACCGTCCCTGGCTATGCTCGCCTAAGCCTCAATGTTCAAGGTCCTCGCGTTTTTGCGGCTGAGTGGACACGGCCCGATGGCATCGGAGAAACAGGCGATTACTACCTGGACGGCAAGATCACCAAGGTTCAGCCGCCAGCGAGTTATCCGGTCGGCGGCAGTTGGAACGCCTGGACCTCTTACGGCGATTGGGTCGGCGGACAAAGGCTCTACCAAGCCTCTGGTGTCGCTTTCGGCTCGATCGGATTCGCGATGAACCCGATCACGGGCGAACAGATTAGTATTCAGAGTGCTTACGGAAACCAATTCTTAGGTGCCACCCAAAACGGGACCGTGATCTTCGGAGTCAGTAGCGAAGCCTCACCCTGGTGGGATAGCGGGGTCGGCCTTCTCATCCGGAAGGATGGCCAATGGCGGGGTATCGGGGGCGACTATTGGCCCTGGGACTTCAATGAAAAAGAGCGCTTTCTTTACGGAGATCGCAACCAACTTTTCCTCATGAACGCCGATGGGAGCCGAGTTCCCTTTGGCGGCAATCCCCTGGGTTCTCTTGGGTTCGAGATCCAGTCCGGCCACCTGATGGATAACGACAACGTGATCGTCCGCAAGTCGGACCTCGACGGCGGCGAGTACCTGATCTCCGAAGGAACCGCCGGGTTTGTCCCGCTCAATTCACGGGTCAGCGGGTTGCCCGAGGGTGGGCGCTTTACCTATACGACTGTCGACCGAGTGACGCAATCGATTTACGGGGTGTACCGGGTTGGCAATGGCCCCCGTCAAAGCTTCCGCCTAGACCCCGTCCCCGAGCCCGGGACCCTGGCCGCGCTGGGGCTCGGCCTCGCCGCCGTGCTCCGCCGGCGGCAACGGAGAGCGTAGAGGAGCGATTGGAGAGCGGTTGGGGAGGTTAGGTCGAAATCAACCAAACGATTTCCACTGAACCTCAACCAAAGCTCCCCCGAGTCTCGCGTCGGTCGGCTCTTATCCCCGGGCGAGGCGCTTGAGGGCTTTGGGTTGCAGAATCGTCAGGCGGCCGTTTTTGCTTTCGACGACGTCGCGTCCGATCTCCGACAGCGTGCGGTTGATGACCTCGCGAGTGCACCCGATGCGGTTGGCGAGTTCTTGCTGGGTGATCTTTCCGTTGATCTCGATGGTGCCGTCCTCGGCGGCTTTGCCCATCTGGCGACCGAGGTCGATGATCTCGCGGACGAGCCGGGTGCGCACCGATTCTGTTTCTTGATCGGACTTCCGGTTCATGGCCTCGACAAGCTTGCCGCAGAGCGCGCGGATGATGTTGAGGGCGAGCTTGTCGTCGCGGCGGAGACAGTCGACGATATAGCGACCTTGCAGCATCAGGACTTGGGTCTTGACCACGCATCGAGCGTTGGCGGTGCGGGGCATCTCTTGGAAGAGCGTAAATTCCCCGATGACGTCGCCCGGTCGGCGGATGGCGATCTGGATTAGATCTTCGTGATCGCCCTCAAATCGGTTGCGCTCGATGCTGACCTGACCGGATTGGATAATGAACATCGTGCCGGCGGGGTCGTGCTCATGAAAGAGGTGATCCTGGGCCGCATAGCTGCGCTCGACACAGCCCTGGGCGAGGGTGGTGAGGGTCGAATCGCTCAAGCCCTCGAACAGGGCGCAGTTGCGCAGCGCCTCCAGGGTCGCCTCCAGCCGCGCCGACATCAGTAGCTCCCCTCGCTCGCCCCAGGATAGTTGGCGTTGGGGATCCCTTCGCTGGGGAGGTCGGGGTTGGGGGGCAGCTCGTCAACTGGATCCTTCATGGGGTTGCCGTCGGGTGCGGTGCGTTCGGCTTCTCGGTCGTCCTTAACGACGGAATCTCGCCCTCCGCGAACCTCTTGGGTCGATTTTTTGGGAGATTTTTTGGACTGAGCAGATTTCTTGGCAGAAGAATCGCTCGCTTGGTTTGATTTCACCGGAATGGTGGGCCCCGCAACCTCCTCAACTGGGATGGCCCCCGGTGGTCGGGCCTGCATTTGCGAATCCATTCGATAGACCCAGACTGCGATGGCCATCAGGCAAAGCAGGTTGAGGAAAACGAGAAGGTTGTAGCGTGCTTGTCCGCGCCGAGCTTCTTCGCGCACTTCTTCGATTCGGTGGATCAGATCTTGGTGGGCTCGTCGGTCCGCGGCCGGGACGACGGCATGGGTGGCAGGACTGGTCAGGCCTCCGAGTTCGAAGTCGCCCCCGAGCTTGGTGGCCCAGATCCGCGTCGTTCCCGGTAGTCCCTTGAGCGGTTCGGCGGCGAGGAATCCCATTGGTGCGGCGGCGATATTGCGGCGGATCTCGTTGGCGACATCCTCGGTAAAAGCGACCTGACCCGGAGGGCATTTGGACTCTAGTCGGGCGGCGATGGCGACGGCGGCTCCAGTGATCTCGATCTTCTCGGATTCTTCTTCTTTGGCCCAGACGACGTCTCCCATGTGGAGGCCCATCCGGTGCAGGATGCTGGGTTCGTGAGGTTCGCGCCGGTCGTTGCGTTGGCGGAGGGCGCGCTGGATTTCGATCGCCGCTTTGGCCGCTTCGACGGTGCTTTCGAAGGTGATTTTCCATCCGTCGCCTCGGTCGGCGGCGATGGTTCCGCCATGTTGGGCGGCGACCTCCTTCATAAGGGCCTTGTCCTTGCGGACTCGGGCCACGGCCGACTCTTCGGCCCTGGCGACGTTTCTCGTGTAGTTACTGACGTCGGTCATAAGAACCGCAAGGACGCGGCGCTTCAGATCGCTGGCTTGTGAACTTGAAATGTCGTTCGGTTGCATGATTTTCTCCCGAACCTGTGCGCAACTCCTACGATACGCCAAAAGCCAGCAAAAAACAAGACGGGGTGCAACGGTTGGGCCACAAGTCCCGTAGCATTCACGGTTACGAAACGAAGGCGGTCAAGCCTTGGTCACCCAGAAAATGCGAGAAAATCCTCATTCTTGGCTAAAGTTCCTTGCAAATGGGGGTGGGGTCCGGTACAATGCCCCCTTGCGTCTGGGACCAACGGAACATCTTGCGGTCCTAAGTAGACTGACACCAGGAGCTAAGAAAAACGACCATCTGGTCTAGCGCGATGAACCAACGGAACTGTCAAAGGGTGACGGGCGGCAACGTCCGGGTTTTGGGATCCCATCTCACAGCTAATGCCAAGGAGACAGATCGTTGGGAAGTGCCGGGGCTCCTTTTCTCGTCGTCTGGTCGGGTTTCTCCCGTCGATTTTTCGGCGGTCCGGCACGGGTTTTTTCTCGAGGGAAACTTGATTGGAAAAATTAACTTCCATCCTTAGCATCGCGGCTGTCGCCGCATTCGTCCCTGTGGCGCAAGCCACCAAGACCGGCTGGTTTTCGCGCGTTCTCGATCGGTTCACGCGTCGTCCTAGCACCGCTCCCGTTCGCCCGGAAATTACGACGGATCATGGTTGGACCTTGATTCGATGTGAGGACCCGGATGGATTCAGGGCTTGGCTAGAAGATGACGAGGTGGGATTCCCGTTCAAAGAAGGCGAAGAACCATCCCTTGGTTCGCACCTTTTGGTCGAACTCTACGGCTGCGATCCTGATTCGCTTAAGCTGGAAAACACCGTCGGCGAGGCCATGCGCACCGCCGCGATCCAGAGTGAGGCGACAGTCGTGACCGAGTCGTTCCACGAATTCAAGCCTTATGGCGTGAGTGGAGCGGTGATCATCCAAGAGTCGCACTATACAATCCACACCTGGCCGGAGCACCGGTACGCAGCGGTGGACCTGTTCTATTGCGGCGGCACGATCCATGTCCATCGCGCGATGGACGTGCTGCGCGAGCGGTTCCGCCCGACCAAGATGAAGTTCCTGGTTGTTCGCCGCGGCTTGCAAAGCGAAGTCGACCGGTACTGATCCCTTTTTTGGGAAGAGTCCAAGTTCTTTCGCCCCGAGAGTGGTAACGTTGCCCGCTCTCGGGGTGATTCATTTATCCCCCACGCTTCTGCGGTCCGGATCGGGATAATGAGATCCCTATGCGCACCCCGACCGAGGCGATCCGTGCCTACTTCGAAGCCTTCAACGCCCACGACGCCGAGGCGCTCCTGGCCACCCTCCACCCGCAGGTTCGGCACGATATCAACGAGGGCCCAACCGAACTCGGCCTCGAAAAATTCCGTGCCTTTAAAGCTCATATGGACACGTGCTACCGAGAACAAATCACCGAACTCGTGATTTTTGAGCAAGGAAATCGCGGTGCGGCAGAATTTCTCTGCTCGGGGACGTATCTCCAAACGGACGGAAATCTTCCCGAGGCAAAGGGGCAGACCTATGCTATTCCCGCGGCCGCCTTCTTTGAAGTCGAAGACGGCCTGATCACGCGGGTCACGAGCTACTACAGCCTCAAGGGCTGGCTCGCTGCTATCGCTACTTGAGGACCTTTCCGAACCACTCGATCAGCGCTTCCTCGATGTTTGGGTTGTGGGCGTTGCCCGGGCGGCCCCACTTTTGCATGCTATCGAGGGGCGATTCGGTTTTAAAGAATCCGTGGTCCGAGTTGGCCAGAAGCTTGAACGTGGCTTGGCCGGGGCGAACCTTGTTCAGGCTTGCTACGACGAATTCGTGATCGTCCCGACCACTCACAAAGTCGTTCTCGCCGTAGTAGAGCAACGCAGGGGCCGTGACCTTGCTCCAAGCCTCCATCAGGTTCTTCTTGGAAAGGCCCTGGAAGAAGACGATTCCGGCCCCGCTAAAGGTCTTCAGGTCCGGCGAGATGGCCTTGAGCAGCTCTCCGAGTTCGGGTTCTTTGGCGATGATCTCCTGAGGCGACATCTGCTTGTTGAAGATGTAGTGCCAAAGCGGGATTTGCTGACGCACCGATTCATCGACCTGCGCAGGGCTGGCCCCACCGAGCAATGCCTGGCGCCGGTTGTTCTCGATCATGTATTCAAACCAGGTCTTGGCCGCCGTCGCCCCGACCGCGAGGGCCGCCACCGGTTCTTCGGCCGCGACTAGTGGGCCAAATGCTCCGCCCATGCTGTGGCCAAAGATGGCGATCTTGTCCTTATTGATCCACTCGGTCGTCTTGGCGAGCCGGATCCCGTTGATGTAGGCGTTCATCTCGGTATCGAAGAGCAGGTCCGCATAGGCGGGGCCCTCCGAGTCGCCCTGGCCGGGCTTATCGATTCGAACCGTGGCGTATCCTTGGTCGCTCAGCGCCTTCATGATGTTGCCGTAGGGCATCGTCGCGAAGTTTGCATCGACCGAGTAGGCGCCGATCCCGCCGATCAGGAAGATCGTGGGGAAGGGTCCTTTGCCCTTGGGATACGTCCCAATCCACCGGATGCGCTTGCCTTCGCTGACAAACTGGTCATAGACGACCTCGACCTCGGAGTCGTTTTGGCGGGGGCGCTCCTTGAGGTCACCCTTGAGTTCGAGCTTCTCAGTGCCTCGTTGAACGGTGAGGGTTACCTTCTTTCCGCCATAGAGTCCGCGGGTGATTGGGGAGAGTTCGGGGATCGACTTGACGGTGGTCCCATTGATGGCAGTGAGAATATCGCCGGCTTTCACCCCAAGAGATTCAGCTGTGAGCCCGGGGCTCACCTGCACGATCTTGATTCCAGCTGGCTCGCCGGCGGCGACGGGGCCTAGTTGAACTCCGAGAGCCGCCTTTCGAGGCAGCGGCTCACCGCGTTCAACTTTGGGGGCAGAGAGGGCTCCAAGAGCCAGAACTAGAGTGGCAGAAAAAACGAAGACGACCTTCATGACCGGCAATTACGGAGCACCAGTCGCCAAAGATTCCCGCTTTCGATGGCGAATTTAGCCCTGCATGGCCCGGAGTTCCTCCAGTCGAGAGCTCGCCGCCTCCCACTCTTGCAGCGTCTTTTCCAGAGCATCGGATGCGCTCTGATAGGCTAGGCTCAGGGCGAGGTGGTCGGCATCCGGAGCGGCCGAGCTCATCGCCGATTCGGCCGCCGAAAGTCGCTGTTCTTGGTCCGAAACCTGGGCCTCGATCAGGGCCACCAGCTTCTCCATTCGCCCAATCTCCTTGCTGAGTTCTCGGGGACTCATGGTCGGGGCCGTAGGTTGGGCCGCGGGCTGGGTTTGGGAAACCGGGGCTGATTCGCTGCGAGCTTGCTTGCGGCGATAGTCCTCGTACCCGCCCGGGTACTGGACGACCGAACTGTTGCGGACATCCAATGTGCGATCACTGACCTGGCCCAAGAGCCACCGGTCGTGGCTGACGAGCAACAGGGTGCCGTTGAATTCTCGAAGGATCTCGGCCAGGGCCTCCCGCGAACTCATGTCGAGGTGGTTGGTCGGCTCGTCGAGGACGAGGACGTTGGGTCGAGTGGCCGTCAGGGCGGCTAGCTGGACTTTGTTCCGCTCCCCGCCGCTCAGGGTCGAGATGGGCCGAGTCGCATCATCGCCGCTGATGAGGAATCGACCCAGCAGCGAACGAGCGGCCCCGAGATCAAGCCCCAGTGCCTCGTGCAAGAACATCATCGGCGAGAGCTCGTGGATCAAGGAATCGGCGTCTTGGCTAAAGTAGCCGATCTCCACCCCCGACCCCAGCCGGACCCGGCCTTCAGTGGGGTCGAGCTTGCCTAGGAGGATCCGGAGCAAGGTCGATTTTCCGGCTCCGTTCTGCCCGATAATCCCCCACCGCTCGCCCCACCGGACGGTCCAATCGAGGCCATGGAAGAAGTTCTCCGCGCCAAACGAATGGTGCAGTCCAGCCACCTCCAAAACGAGATCCCCGGACCGGCGCACAACCTCGAAAGCACCCTTGATTCCTTTCTCATTCTTGGGCGCCTCGACGGCCACGCTCTTCAGTTTTTCTAGTTGCTTCAGTCGACCGCGGGCCTGAGCCGTCCGCTGGCTGTTCATAAACCGCCGAACGTATTCGTCGAGCTTGGCCATCTCTTGCTGTTGCTTCCGGGCTACTTCGGCCTGGCGAGCTTCATCTTCGGCCCGGAGCACCAGGTACTTCTCAAATCCGCCTGGGTAGCTCTTGGTCTTGCCTTCGCGGATTTCGACAATGCGCTGGGCGGTGTTCTGAAGGAAGGTCCGGTCGTGACTGATGAGCAGCACGGCGCCGTGATATCCGACGATCCAGCTCTCCAGCCATTCGGTGGCTTCGAGGTCGAGGTGGTTGGTCGGTTCGTCGAGGATCAGTAGGTCCGGTTCTTCGAGCAGGAGTCGCGCGAGGATTAGCCGTGTTCGCTCGCCGCCGCTCAGGGCCGAGACCGGTTTACCAAACTCGGATTCTTCGAACCCCATGCGCTTGAGGACCACGGTGAGATCGGTCTCGATGGAGTAGCCCCCCTCGCCATGAAAGTGCTCCTGAAGCCGGGTGAATTCGTCCAGATCCTCGGCCGTGGCCCCATTATCGAGTCGTTTCTGTAAGGCTTCGAGCTTCTCGCGGAGCTCGATGACATGCTTGCGAGCTTCTTCGGCGGCTCCGAGGACCGTAGCATCTTCCGGTAGGCGGGAATCTTGGCTGAGATAACCGATCTGGACGCCCTGGCCCAGCGTAACCGAACCCGATTCCAATTCGTACTGCCCGAGAATGGCCCGCAGCAGAGTGGTTTTGCCGGCGCCATTGCGTCCGACGATCGCCACTTTCTCGCGGTCCTCAACACGGAGGTCCGCGCCATCGAGGATGATATCGTTGGCAAAGCGAACGACCGCTTGTCGAACCTGGAGCAGCATCGAAGGGGAAGTTTACTCGGGTACCCTTATGGGCCTACCTGGAGCCGGGGTGGCGGAATGGTAGACGCGGTGGTCTCAAACACCACTGGGGTCATACCCGTGCGGGTTCGAGTCCCGCCCCCGGCACCAACCGTCCCTTCTACCGTGACGTTGCCACCCGCCGATCTCGCTGCCCTCGCCGATCAGATCTTGGCTCAGACCTTTCTGAAGCACCCGCTCAAAAAGGTCCCGCAGCTAGCTTGGCACCGCTACCGGACCACGGCAGGAATCGCGGACTTTCGCCACTGGACGATCCGGCTCAGCGTTTGCGTGCTCGACAATCCCGAGAAGTTGGAGCGGACCCTGCTGCACGAATACGCCCACCTGTTGGCTGTGGATCGCGTGGGTCGGCGCGGTTCTGGACACGGATCAGCCTGGCAACAGGCGATGAGGGATCTTGGGCAGGACCCGGTGCGAACGCACGATTATGCTTGCCAGCGCAACCAACCTCGACAGGTGGTTCTCTACAAGTGTTCTCGGTGTGGGATGAGCATCCCACGCCGTCGCCGGCTACCCCGCCACCGACGCTACTTGCATCGGTCGTGCGGAGGTGAGATCCAGCTGGAAACAATCACCTTGATCGCCCCGTAGAAGCGGCGAGACCCGCACGTTTTTGCGCGGATCGAGCGCACTATGTGGATCGCGACGACGGAACGCAGTCGAGAAATCGACCGGATGGCCTCGGCAGAATACGGCATTCCTGCGATGGTCCTGATGGAGCGTGCCGGGCTCGCCGTCTTTGACGCCATGCGCCAAATGCTCCCCGAAGGAGGTCGAGTAACGATCTTCTGTGGGAAGGGGAACAACGGTGGTGATGGCCTCGTTCTGGCTCGACACGCGCTCAAGGCCGGGTACCACGTCGACTGTCTGATGGCTTGCCTAGAGGGCGATCTCAGCCCCGATGCGGCCACCCAACTTGCGGTTTCCCGGGCCCACGGAGTTCAGGCCATCTTCTTCGACGACGCCCGGTGGTTGCGCAAGGCCGATTGCGTCGGATGCCGTGATCTGGTGGTCGATGCGCTTTTGGGAACCGGGTCGAAGGGAGCGCCCAGCGGGATGATCCTTTCCGCGATCCGAGCCATCAACCGCAGCGGGGTCCCGGTGATCGCGGTCGATGTGCCGAGCGGAATCGAGCCCGACACAGGTGAAGAAATCGGAGAAAGTGTCTGGGCGCTCAAGACGATCACGCTCGGCCAGCCCAAACCGTTTCTGTTCCAGGGCATCGGGCTCGAGCACGCCGGATATTGGGAAGTCGCCGATATCGGCTATCCGGCTGACCTGCTGACGGAGCCGACCGAAGCGCGGCTACTGACCGAGGATTGGGTGGCAGCGCTCCTGCCTGAGCGGTTGAAGGCCAGTCATAAGGGTGACAACGGATCGGTCCTGATCGTAGCCGGATCTCATTACACGCCTGGGGCGGCGTCTCTCGCCGCACTCGGAGCGGCCTATGCCGGAGCTGGGCTGGTGACGGTCGCGGCCATCCCGACCGTGTGCGACAAGGTCCAAGCCGTTCTGCCCGAGGCGACTTTGATTCCGCTTCCCGAGCGGGATGGAACAATTGGCTTTGGGGCCGAAAAGGAGATTCTCGAGCGTCTCCATCGCTACGATTCGCTGGTTGTGGGTCCTGGCCTCGGCCTTCATCCCCAGGTTCGGGTCTTCTTGGAGGCCCTGCTGCCCCACGTCGAGATCCCCGTTTGCTTGGATGCGGATGCGCTGACCCTTCTGGCCGAAGGCGTGCCCCTGCCTCCGGTCCCTGCCGTCCTCACGCCACACCCGGGAGAGATGGGTCGCCTGATTCGGGAGAGCAATGCGGACGTCCAGAGCAACCGCTTTAGCTCTGTTCAGCGCGCGATCCAAACCTATCAACGAACCTTTGTCCTCAAGGGGCCCTACAGCATCGTCGGAGAAGATCAGCATCCCCTCGCCGTCAATTCGACGGGCAACCCCGGGATGGCCTCGGCGGGGATGGGGGATGTCCTGAGCGGAGTGATCGGAACTCTGCTTGCCCAGGAGCTTCCGGCCTATCTGGCGGCCGCTTGCGGGGTCTACTGGCATGGCACCGCAGGGGATTTATGCGCCGAGTCCATCGGTGGAATCGGGTACCAAGCCAGCGATCTTGCGAGGAAGTTGCCAGCGGCGCGGGCTAAAATCCTGGAATCGTGCCAAAACGGTTGCGAATCGAACTTGCCCTAGTCGTCCTGGCGCTCAGCGGATCCAGCTTTGCCGACCTCACCCTGGAGTTCCAGGGGGTGGCCAAAAAGCGTGTCTGGGTTGCCGCGTCGGGTTACGCCCCCACCGATGAAATCTTTCAGATGGATTCGCCCGACGGCCAAAACCGGCTGGTGATCCCCGGGGACCGGTTAACGAAGGGCAAAGTCTGCGTCCTCGACCTCGACCGGAACCTGATGGTCGTTCGCCCGGCCAAGAGCGACTCCAAGCCCTGGGCGATCTCAGCCAAGACTTTTGACCGCGTGGGGGAGACTGCGATCGAGGTCCGTGGCGAAACCGGACCCCTTCTGGCTGGAACGGTCACTCTGAAGGCCAAGTCGGGGGAGGAGTTCGCCGCCATCCTTGGCCCCAAAGATGAAGGGGTCGCGCGGATTTGGGGCGTTCCGCTGGGCTCCGTCACCGTGGGTCTGACCTATAAAAAAGATGGAGCCACCGCCGAACTGAATCCGGCTCCGAACTTTACGTTGGACGTGGCCTCTGCCGCTGGGCTCAAGCTCAATGTTCTCGCGGGGGGAGCAGACGACGTCCCGACCAAGGTCGAATCCTCGTCCGATCCCGAAAAGCCAGCCGCAAACGAAGCGAAAAAAGCCGGTCCGATGGCCGGCGCCCAACCCGGGGGCTTGATGTCCTTTTTGGCCTACATCGGCGGGCTCTGCGTCGCTATCGGGGCTCTCTACTTTGCCTTTCGGTGGGTGCAGAACAACCGCGAACAGGTCAACCAGCGACTTGAAAAGATGGGGGTTGCGATTCCCGAAGATCAGCAAGCCGACGCCGGCGATCCCGATCCAGCCCCAATCCCCAAAGCGCCCGAGCCGATTCAGCCCATCGTTTTGGACGCCGCCGCTCCCGACCCCGTTATCGCCAGTCCGGCGGCCATCACCCGCCAACCCAGGCTCGTCGGTCCCAACGGAATGGCCCGGGACTTGGCGGAAGGAACGGTGGTGATCGGGCGCGATGCGGGGGCCGACTGGGCTCTCGCCTCGGAGTCCAGCCTGTCGCGCCGCCATGCTGAGATCGCCTTTTCGGGTGGGGTTCTGGTGGTGCGCGACCTCGGGTCCACCAACGGAACTTATGTCGATGGAACAAAGCTCGGTGATCAACCTGCCGAAATCCGTCCCGGGAGCGTCATACAGTTTGGGGCTCTCTCCTTCCGATATGAGGCATAGATGATCTCTCGCGCGCTCACCCTGATGTTGCTGGCGGCCTTGGGCGGCCTGCTGGGCTGGGCAGTGATCGAGCCAACCGTCCCGAACGCCCTAGAGAGCAACGCTTGGGCCCGGTTTGAGTGGCGATTGGCGGCGGTCACCGGTCTCTTTATCGGCATGGCCATCGGCGGGGCTTCGGGTTGGTTCCAAGGCTCTCGTTCGCACATGCTCAAGGGGGCCGGGATCGGCGGTCTCCTCGGGTTGATCGTGGGCCCGATGGGCATCAGTCTCGGCGGCGCGGTTTACCAAATGGTGACTGGCCCAACCGCGATCGTTCCCGGAGTCGGAACCCTCGGTCAATACGTGGGTCGAGTGGTGGGCTTTGCCATCTTCGGCGGACTGCTCGGGTTGGCCGAAGGGTTTGTGGGCCGCAGCTCGAAGCGAGCGATCCAAGGGCTTATGGGTGGTCTGCTCGGGGGCGCCCTCGGCGGGTTTGCCTTTCAGGCTGTCGCCGACATGATCGGTCCGCTCCTTGCCCGCGGGGCGAGTGCCGAAACAGGCCGAATCCCTCGGGCGGTCGGTCTGACCATCGTCGGGGGTGGGATCGGGCTCTTGATCGGGCTCGTCGAGATGGTTTCTCGGCAGGCTTGGGTCCGGCTCGTGCTCGGGCGGAACGAGGGCCGTGAATGGGCCATTGATGCCCCCCAGACCTTTATCGGTCGGGACGAGCGGGCACATATTCCGCTCTTTGGCGATCTCAGTGTGGCTCCGCTCCATGCGACAATTGTCAGACAAGCCGATGGCTATTGGCTCCACGATGCTGGCAGTCCTACGGGCATCGGGCTGAACAATCAGCGCATCCAGGCCGCCCCTCTCACGAGTGGCGATGTGATCCAGGTCGGAACCCATCAGCTCCAGTTTTTGCTCCGCGGAGGCCAAGCTAAGCGGGTGCCGATGACCCCGACTCCGCAGCGATTTGAACCCGCGCCGCTCCCCCAAGTCCCATCCGGACAGCCGGTCGGACCGATGCCGATGAGCAGCAACCCGACGGTCGCCATGGCCCCCACGGGCGCCGCTCCGGTTTTGGTGGCCACAAATGGTCCGCTCACCGGCCAGAGGTTCCCGGTTATGGCCCCGATCGAAGTCGGCCGCGAGCTTCCCACGATTCCCCTCGGTTTTGACTCGGGCGTGAGTCGACGTCACGCCGGGATCAGCCCCGGGCCGGGGGGCTTGGAAGTACGCGACCTCGGATCTACCAACGGCGTGCTGGTAAATGGCACCCGAAGTCAGCAGTTTTTTGCCCGGTTGGGCGATACGATCCAGATCGGATCCACCATTTTTCGCGTCGAAGCATAAACCCCTATGGACAAGACTCAGGCCTTTGATCCCAACCGCACAGTGATCGGCGGCGGCGACCTCTACCGAACTCAGGCGATGAGTGCGGCCCCGGGGTTTGATCCCAACAAGACGGGCGTCATGAATCCCGCTGCGGCACCGGGGCTAGTGGTGAGTCTCTTGGCCGGTCGCTCGGCGACCATGGCCAACGGTCCCGCCCGCGAGCAGTTTTTGATTGAGCTGGCGGCAGGGATGCCCGAGAGTCTTCCCGGATTGGCTTCCGCTGGACCGCGAACCCCGCTCAACCTTTGTCTGGTCATCGACCGGAGTGGCAGCATGGAAGGACCGCCCCTGGAATACGTGAAGCAGGCCTGCAACTACGTGGTCGATATGCTCAGCCCCCAAGACATCCTGAGCATCGTGACCTTTGAGGAGATCGTCGAGGTCCTGATGCCGCCGCAACGGGTGACGGCCAAACAACCGATCAAGGATGGGATCGCACGGTTGACCCCAGGGAACACGACCAATCTCTACGATGGAATCGCCCTGGCCCTGGCCCAGGTACTCAGCGTTCAGGATAGCGGCCGGGCCACCCGAATGGTCGTCTTGAGCGATGGAGACCCCACGGCTGGGATCAAGGACTTCAGTGCTCTTGTTCAGCACGCCGGGGACGTGAGATCCAAGGGCGTCACGGCCACATTTTTGGGATTCGGCCCCGATTACAACGAGGAACTCTTGGCGAGTATGGCCAAGCGAGCGGGCGGGAACTACTACTACATCCCCCGGCCGGAGTTGATCCCCGAGATCTTCCGGAGCGAGCTCGACAAGGTTCTCAACGTGGCCGCGCAGAGCGTGCGCATGGAGTTCAAGCTCGCGCGGTGGGTCAATTTCAAGGGTGCTCCGGGTCATAACGTCGCTCCCGGTGCCCGCGAGTTCACGCTGGAACTCGCCGACCTGGAGCGGGGAGCTGCCCTCCAGCAGATCCTCGACCTCGAATTTCCCAACCATCCGCTCGGCCACTACCGAGTGGCCGCCGGACGGCTGACCTATACCGATCCCGCAGCGGGCGCGACCGTGACCCAAGATCTCGACCTGGTGATGGAGTTCACCGCAGACTCGGCTCGCTACTCTGCGCCGGTAGATTCGCGCGTGGCCGCAGCTTTCGAAGTCGCCAGCGTGAGCAAGACCGTCGAGCGCACGATTATGGGACTCAAGACGGGTCAGATCACCGCGATGGGCGCGATCGACGAGCTTCAAAAGACCCAGATGATCTTGGCCAAGGATGGACGCACGGCCGAGGCCCAAGAGGTCACTCTGGCCCTGCGAGCGCTCCAGTCGGGAGACACGGCCGGGGCCGAGAAGACCCTCATGGGCACGAAATTGAGTCTGGATCAGGGCAAGATCCAGGGCTAGCTTTTTGGGCGGCGCGGACAACAAATCCCGAGCGCCATAATCACCGCGTGATTCGACCGATGCGTTGGGAGAACGGCGTTCTCCACTTGCTCGACCAGCGAGAGATTCCTGAGCGCGAAGTTTGGCTAGAACTCCGAACCTGGCAAGAAGTCCGGGATGCGATCCGCGACATGGCCGTTCGTGGAGCCCCGGCGATTGGGGCCGCCGCTGCTTATGGCATGGTCCTCGCCGCACTTAGCGGTTCGGATCGCACCGAGGCGAGAGCTGGGTTGGCCGCCAGTCGTCCTACCGCAGTGAACCTCTTTTGGGCTCTCGATCGGATGGATGAGGTAGACCCTTGGACGCCCGAAGCGGCCCTCGCCAAGGCCCAAGCCATCGAGCAGGCCGAGGTCGATTCCAATGCCCGGATGGCGAGTCTCGCTTCGTCCATCGGGAAGCCTGGATGTCGGGTCCTGACGATCTGCAATACCGGTGCTTTGGCCACTCCTGGCGTCGGCACGGCGCTCGGCGTGATCCGCGAACTCCACCGGCTCGGTTGGCTCGAGCGGGTCTATAGTTGCGAAACTCGCCCTCGCCAACAGGGCCTCAAGCTCACCGCTTGGGAATTGCACAAAGAGGGGATTCCGTTCCGAAGCATCGTCGATAGCGCCGCGGCCAGCCTGATGGCTCAGGGCCAGGTCGATTTTGTGGTGGCCGGAGCCGACCGCATCGTGGCGAATGGGGATACGGCCAACAAAATTGGAACGTATATGCTGGCGGTTCTGGCCCAGCACCACGGACTGCCGTTCTATATCGTGGCTCCCAGTTCGACCGTCGACCCGGCCCTGCAAACCGGGGCACAGATCGAGATCGAAGAGCGCGAAGCGGCAGAGATCACCGGTGGTCTGCCGTTTCCAGTCTGGAATCCTGGTTTCGACGTCACCCCCGGCGACTTGATTACCGGTATTGTTACAGAGCGGGGCCTCTACCGGGCGCCGTATGACTTTGCAGCACCCAAGGAGCCCGACATTGTTCCCACAGGAGATTATCCGGCATAAGCGCGACGGCCAGGCCCACTCGCCCGAACAGATTCAGGCCCTGATCCAAGGCGCGGTCGACGGGAGCTTTAGCCCTGATCAACTCGCAGCCTGGCTGATGGCCGCCTACTTGCGCGGCTTGGATTCCGCCGAGACCAGCGCCCTCACCCTGGCGATGGCCGCTAGCGGCGAACGTCTCGACCTGGGTTCGTTACCCCGTCCTTGGGTTGATAAACACAGCACCGGTGGGGTCGGCGACAAGACCACCCTGGTGGCCCTGCCCATTCTCGCCGCCTGCGGCGTCACGGCGGTCAAGATGAGCGGCCGCGGGCTCGGCATCACGGGCGGAACGATCGACAAACTCCAGGCCATTCCGGGGTTCCGGACCGACCTTTCGCCCGCCGAAATGGTGGCCCAAGCGGGCCGCATCGGCATTGCCCTGAGCGGCCAAACCCCCAACCTAGCCCCGGCCGACAAGATCCTCTATGCCCTGCGCGACGCGACGGCGACGGTCGACTCCTTGCCGCTCATCGTGGCGAGCATCCTGAGCAAAAAGATCGCCGGCGGGGCCGAGGTCGTGGTGCTGGATGTTAAATGTGGAAGCGGAGCCTTTATGCGCTCGTTGCCCGAAGCGGTGGCTCTGGGCAAGGCGCTCGTCACCGTGGGGCGCGAATCGGGATTGCGGATCAGCGCGCTGGTCACCGACATGGACCAACCCCTAGGCGCGGCGGTAGGGAATGCGCTTGAGGTTCGCGAGGCCATCGGGGCCTTGATGGGTGGATATCAGGATCCCGTCGCGCGGCTCAGTGTGTCGCTGATCGGGGAGGCGCTGGCCTTGGCGGGGGTCGTCACCGACCGTTCGGCTGGGGAGGATCGCGCCCGAGAAGCGTTGACCAGTGGGGCCGCCCTCCGCAAGGCCCAAGAATGGTTTGCCGCCCAAGGCGCGCCCGACGCCCTCTGGGAAGATCCCGACGCGGTTCTGCCCCGGGCCCCCGCGACCTGCCGGGTCTTCGCTCATCAAGAGGGCTGGATGGGGCAGATCGATGCCGGGATCATCGGCCAAGCCGTAGTGAACCTCGGCGGTGGACGCCGGCGGAAGGAAGACGCCATCGACCCCAGTGTCGGAGTCGTGGTCCATGTCGAGGTCGGGGACGAGATCGCCGATAACGAGCCGCTGGCGACGGTCCACGCTCGCACCGATGCAGAGGCGGAATCGGCTGCCCGTGCGCTGTCGGAGGCGTTCAGCATCGCCCCCGACCCGGTGGCACCTAGGCCGCTTGTTTTGGGCTAGGGGCTAGGCTTTGTAGGACCTATAGGACCCATATGACCTATAAGACCTAGAACCGATAAACCCAGAACTAGTTCTTCTCTCGGAAGTACACCAACTGGTACCCGCGTTCGCCGGTTTCGGGGGCGAATTGGGTTTCCACGATCATGCGATCCTTGCCATCCAGCCGATAGATGACGGCGGTGACGGCCTTGTCTTTGCCGACTCCCGTGAACTCGACACGATCCTTGCTCAGGCTCTTGACGGCAAAGTCGTTCGACTCCTCTCGGCTCTTGGGGATCTCAAGCCCGCCATGCAGGTGCCTCAGGCGCAGTCGAACGCCGTCCTTTTCCACGCTGAGCGAAGAGACCTCGACGAACCCAAGCTTGCCGTCGCGACGGATCTGGCGGAAAGTCGCGACCATGCTCGTCCCGCGGGGCGCGGTCCAGTGTTCTTCGTTGACGCTGCCATTCGGGTTGACGCCGATCCACCGTCCGACCAAGAACCGGAAAGGTTCTAGTTCCTTAGCCGCCTTCGCCGACTCGGGCAGGGCCGGGAGTTTGGTCGGGAGTTGCGGGGATTGGGCGATCCCAATGGAACCTAGAACCGAGAGAAGGAGCACAAAACCAGAGCGCTTCATGCCTCAAAGTTTAGCCCGGTGAGGAGGTCGGAGTTGAGGAGGCCCCAACTCCGACCGAAAGATCAGTTGATCAGGTTGTTCAGACCGATCCGGGCGTACCGAACGGCGGTGTTGCCGGGCACCGTCACCGGGATGTCCAGATACTTGTTGGTATTCCCCGCGTCGGTGATGTTGTCGATCGAGACCGTAAGCCGTCCGCTCAGGTCTCCACCGCCGGTGTTGTTCCGAACGTAGATGAAGTAGTCCTTGCGGTCATTATCAGTGGTGATCCGGAAAGTCTTGGTGTTGTTGGTCACCGCGTCGGAACCGCAGAAGCTCACGCCAAAGTTATCGCAGGCGTCCGAGTCGGTCGCCGGTCCACCCTTGGGTGCCACGATCAACTCAAGATCGTTTAGGCTCACACCACTGGCGGCTCGGAGTGAGATGCGCACCGAAGACCCGGCCGCTCCGCCACCGCCACCACAGCCCGATACGAGCAAAGCGCTACCGGCCAAACCGGCAATCAACCATCCTTGTAGCTTTTTCATAACGTAACCTGTTTTACCCCCGACGCTAGCCGTTGTTAGAGCCTGCGAGAGCCGATTCTCCCATGATTTCTTTCACAATCATGTTTTGGTTGATCTTGTACTTGCGGGCGCGAGGGGCGATATAGGTGCAGTCGATACGCTCGCTAAAGTCGAACTCCGGCTGACCTGGCCTCCAAGTGGCCTTGGTGGTCACCAGCCACTTATCGTCGTCCCGGTTCGGGGTGTCCATCTTGAAGTGGGCGCCGCGTGATTCGTCCCGAAGGATCGCTCCGCCCACGATGGCCTTGCTCTGCTCAACCATGTGCATCATGGCGCGGGTGAAGGGGATCGCCTGGTTGGCCCAGCCGCTGGCATCGACGAGTCCGCACTGGTGGACCCGTTCACCCAGGGTGTTCAGGTCTTCGCGAGCTCGGAGCAGGTCATCTTGCTTGCGCCAGATGCCGCAGTTATTCCACATGATTTCCGCGAGCTCAGCGTGCAGGGCATAGGGATTTTCCTTGCCGTTCGACTGCTTCAGCTTGTCGTACTCCTCTTGTCGCGCCCTTCGGGCTTCTTCCACAACGTGGGCGGGGACGTCCTCGCTGGGAGCGGGTAGGTTCTTCAAGTAGGCCATCACGCCCTGGGCCGTGAGCTCACCTCCAGTCAGGCAGCTCAGCAGAGCATTCGCGCCGAGTCGGTTGGCGCCGTGGTATTGGTAGTCGGCTTCTCCCGCGGCGTAAAGACCGGGCACGTTGGTCATCTGGTTCTTTGGCGAGTCGAGATCGAGCGTGTTCTCGCCGTGACCCTTTTCGTAATCGACCCAAAGTCCGCCCATCGTGTAGTGCACAGCCGGATAGATCCGCATCGGGTTATCGATCGGGTCCTCGCGCATGAACTTCTCGTAGATCTCCAGCACGCCTTCCAGCTTATCGTTGATCTGGTCGCGGCTATAGGGTCCTCCGCGCGAATTGTGGAGGTGGGTGATATCGAGATAGACCTGCTGGCGCCCCTTGATCCCTTTGCCGATCCGGCAGACGCAGTAAATCGCAAAGCTGACGATGTCGCGGCTGAGGAGGTTGCCATAGACCGGATCAAGCTCTTCGCAGAAGTACCATCGATCCTTTTCGGGGATGCTGGTCGGGTGGCGCTCGTCATGGGGATCGCGTGGGGTCCAGATGCGTCCGCCTTCTCCCCGAACCGACTCGCTCATCAGGCGGCACTTGTCCTCGCCGGGGATCGCAGTCGGGTGAATTTGGACCATCTCGGGATTGCCATAGTGGGCCCCTTGTTGGTAGCAAATCGAGACGGCTGCGCCGGTGTTGATGATCGAATTGGTGCTGCGGCCAAAGATGACCCCGTTGCCCCCAGTTGCGATGACCACGGCGTCGGCAGGGAAGGATTCGATCGCCATCGTGCGCAGGTTCTGGGCGATCACCCCTCGACAAACTCCGTTGTCGTCCTTGATCAGTCCAACAAACTCATAGCCCTCATACTTTTGAACCTTGTTTCCGGCCTCATACCGGCGGACTTGCTCATCCAAGGCATACAGAAGTTGCTGGCCGGTGGTAGCTCCGGCGTGGGCCGTCCGGTGCTTGAGGGTGCCGCCAAAGCGCCGGAAGCTCAGCAGGCCCTCGCTGGTGCGGTTGAAAGGGACCCCCATTCGGTCCAAAAGGTAAATCATCGCGGGCGCGCGCTCGGCCATCCGCATGACCGGAGGCTGGTGATTCAAGAAGTCGCCGCCGGTGATGGTGTCTTCGAAGTGAAGATAGGGCGAATCCCCTTCGCCGCGCAGGTTGACCGCTCCATTGATGCCGCCCTGGGCGCAGACACTGTGGCTACGCTTGACCGGGACAATGCTGAAGAGCTTGACATTGACGCCTGCTTCAGCCAATTTGAGGGTGGTCATTAGTCCGGCCAGACCCCCTCCGACGACGACGACACTGCGCGGAGTTGCCATTACAAATGTATTCTATGCTAAGGTGCGCGGGTTCTGCGTCCCGCTTGTGCTGGTTAGGGCAAGTTCGACTCGCGATTCTGGTGGGTCGTCATGAATCGTTGCCACTCGCCGTCCTCGCCCAAGACCTCAGAAGTGAGGGTGCGGTGGTCGGGGGAATGCACCGTGATGATGTCCCGGTAGGTCTGCATTTGGTCCGATCCGTCAAATGCCGGACCCTCCGAGGTGAGGACGAGGCTCTTTCCATCGGGAGTGAGTTCGCCGAGGTACACCCAGTGATGGTGCATCATCGTCCCGATCCAGTTGCCCACGAACTTTCCGAGTTTCGGGTCGAATCCCAGCACCGATTCATAGTGACCCCGACCATCGGCCATCGGCATCCAGCCCCTCGAACGGATCCAGATTTCGCCGATCTTCTCGACGGTCTCCTCGGATTCAAAAGCGTATTCGGCAGGAGTGGAAGGGTCGCTTGTAATCTTCCACGAACCCACCAATTGGTGAAGCCAGGCATGGGCCTCGGTAGCGGGGAGGTTCTCCATCCCCGCCACCTTACCCAATGGGGTTCCGTTAGTCTCCGACTTGGTCGAAGGTGTTGCTCAGAACGATGTAATCAAAGATCGTGACCGTTCCGTCGCCGTCAAGGTCCGAGCCAGGATTCGCAGCCTCGTTGGCGGCCTTGTCGAAGTCATTGCTCAGATCGATGTAGTCAAAGATCGTCACCGAGTTATCGCCATCGACGTCGCCATTCACGAGCGAGAAGTTCTGGCTGACAGAACCCGTCGCGGCGAGTGCGACCCCATTGATTCGTCGTCGGAGCCAGTGGGCTCCCTTGACCGCGACGTCGTAGATTCCATCCACGAGTTCGGGGTTCCAAGTGAAGTTGCCCGAGCCATCCAGGCTGGCCGTGGTGCTGGCGACGACGGTGCTCGTCCCCGCTTGATAGACCTGGACCGTGACGGTCTCAGAGCTCACCGTTCCGACGAAGTCTCCTAGGGCCACATTGCCGTTGACGGTTTGCCGCCCAACGCGGTCTCCCATGTTGACCTGCAGGCGGAGGTTGGTCAGCGAACCGGTGTTGCCGGTGTAGACGTCAAAGACTTCCACCCGCCACTGGCCGGAGGCGGGCTCGCCCCAGAAGGCATTGCCGAGGAAGGTCCAGCTCATGTTGGCCGAGGCGTCACTCGGTGATCGATACGTGAACCGCGATCGGGTTCCGCTCGGGCTGGTCACGAAGATCTGCAGGTCGCCGCGTCGAGCGTGGGTCGCGTTCACCGTGAGGAGGACGTCCTCAACCTTTCCGTTGGTGGGGTTGTTAACGTCCACGATTCGGGCCGCGCCGGTGTTGTCCGGAATAGTGCCTCCCGAGAGGTTGCCGGAATCGAACGTCACCCGAGGCGTGGCTCGCGGGTACCGCGCCGTGGCGATGGTCAGAGCATTGGCGTCGGGGTTCCCAAATCCGTAGTTTTGGTTGAACACCAGACCAGCCGCGTTGGTCTTCCAGCCGCCATCCGAACTCACCGTGTTATCCGTGGCGTTGACGATCCGCGACGTTCGCGCGAGGTTGTGCTTAACGATCCGGGCTTCGGCCTGGGGATTGACCTGCTTGACCAAGGCCAAAAGCCCGGCGACTAGCGGAGAGGCCGAACTCGTCCCGCCAAAAGCATTGGTGTAGTTCGCGTCGGAGGTGCCGTTGTACCCGGCCGACCCCACTCGGTCGGTCGTCGTGATGCCCCTGAGCCCGGATGAGCTGCTGGGGGCGGTGATGAACACGTTCGGTCCAAAGGAGCTGTAGTCGCTATAGATGCCGTTGGAGCCGAGCGCCGCCACGGCGATGACCCCGGTTTGGTTCAGCACGCTTTGCTTGCCGCTATCCTGGGCCGTCGTTCCGCGCGCGTTGCCAGCAGCAAAGGCGTGGAGGGTCCCGGAGGCGGCCGATTCTTGCGCAGCCACAAAGCTGAGGCTGTCGGCGATGAACGGCGCTGTGTAGCCGTAAGAGTGGTTCTTGACTCCATAGGTGCGGATCGCGCCCGAGCTGCGGTACTTCACCGCGTCGGCGAAGTTTGCGCTCGTGCTGGTTCCAAAGGAGAGCCGTAGTCCACCCAGTCGGGCGAGGGGTGCTGCCCCGGCGACGCCGAGTCCGTTCCCGCCACGGGCTCCGGCCACGCCGGCGACGGCCGTGCCGTGTCGATCGCTGGTCACGGTCGGGGTCGGATCTTGAGCCCCAGTCGGCCAGTTGAAGCTGTCGGCCAGCGAGAATCCGGGTGAGAGGTCCGGGTGAGTGGCTTCGAGGCCGTCATCGACGATCCCGATCAAGACGTTCAGTCCCGTGATGTCTCGATTCCAAGCCGGGATGACGTTGACGTCCAAGCCCGGGGTGACGGTGTTGTTCAGGTGCCACTGCCCGACCGAGGAACTCAGGATCGGGAAGAACGGGTCATTCGAGACGAATGCGAGTTGAGCGAGCCGACTCACCTCGATCGGATCTGCCTGGAGGACGCCGCTCATTCCCACAAAGCTCGCGGCGATAGAGTCAGTCTCTCCCGCCGGGCGGTTGGTGCCAAAGATGTGGTGGTTCGGGTCACTCCGGAACGTCTCTAGATAGGTCAATCCGTACCGAGCACCGAAGGCGAGGGGATTCAGGCCGGGCTCGAGCTTCACCGCAACTTGGCTCAAGACTTGCCGGGGCGCGATGATGGACTCCCGCACTTCTCGGGTCGAATGATCCTCGTAGGCAGAGTTGTAATTGACCTGCTGGCTAAAGCTAGTGCTTCCAACGGCCAGTCCGGCGAGGACGGCCAGTGATTTCAATTCCTTCATGATTGCTGATCTCTCGTTGCTCCTCAGATTGGGAGCTTGCTTTGGGCAACATTGTACAAAAGAAATCCCGGAATGGTGGGATTCCTTCCCTCAATACAGGGAAGACTTGCGGGAAACTCGTTTCGTTCGCAAGTTTTCATCCAGGTTGCTGGTTCTGGGTGGGGTCGGTCCCCGCAGGTAATTCGGACAAGGCGGGCTGTTTTCGGCGCAAGAGCCCGCCTAGCTGGGGTACACACGGGAGGGCGATCTCGTAGTATCGCAAAGCACCTATGGCAGCGTTGGAGCAAACGGAACTCGTCACGATCACGATCAACGATGTGGAACTACAGGTTCCGAAGGGCGAGTTGATCGTTGAATCAGTGAAGCGGCTTGGGCTAGAGATCCCCATTTTCTGTTATCACCCGCGGATGAAGCCGGTGGGAATGTGCCGCATGTGCCTAGTCGACGTGGGCTACAAGCAGCCGGATGGCAGTGTCCGCAAGATGCCCAAGCCCCAGGCTGGCTGCACGCTCCCTGCGGACAACAACTTGGTGATCTACACCGATACCGAGCAAGTTCACCGTGACCGGAAGGGAGTTCTCGAGTTTCTTCTCATCAATCACCCGCTCGACTGCCCGATCTGCGATCGCGGCGGGGAGTGCCCGTTGCAGAACAACACGCTGGCCTACGGGCCCAGCACCAGCCGGTTCATCGAGGTCAAGCGCCACCTGCCCAAGGCCTACCCGCTGAGCAAATACGTCACCCTCGACCTCGAACGCTGCATCCAGTGCGGCCGCTGCGTGCGATTTACCGAAGAGATCTCTGGTGACGCGAATCTTGCTTTCCGATTCCGAGGCGCTTCGATGCAGCCGTCCACCTTCCAGCTTCTCGATTTCGAGAGCCGCTTCAGCGGGAACGTCATCGAGATTTGCCCGGTCGGCGCGCTGACGAGCAGCAAGTACCGCTTCCGCGCCCGACCCTGGGATCTCGAAACAAAGTCGGCGATCTGCACCAACTGCAGCAATGGCTGCAACATCTGGCTCGATCACCGAGCCGGAAAGGCCGTCCGCGTCAATGGCCGAACCAATGAGGCGGTGAACGAAGAGTGGACCTGCGACAAGGGCAAGTTCGGCCACGATTGGTACAACAGCGAGAAGCGACTGCAAGTCCCTCTGATCCGCAAGGGCGACCAGTTCGTGCAATGCACTTGGGCCGAAGCCTATGAAGCGATCTTGGAGGCTTTTGCCGCCGGAGGAACACAAGTCGCGGGCCTCATCGGAGGAACGGTTTCCAACGAAGGTCTCTATCTGTTCAAGCGGATGTTCAACGAGGTTTTCAATAGCCAGAACATCGACCACCGTTGGACCAAGCATCTCCCGTCCGGGCCGAGTTCGATCAATCCGACCTCGATCCAAGCCCTGGAATCGAAGCGGTCGATCATGGTCTTTGGGAGCAATCTCGCGGACGAGTCCCCGATCGTCTATCTGCGGATGCGCAAGGCTTGGTTCAAGAACCTCACCGACGTGGTGGTCTTCTGCGATCACGCCAACGAAGCCGAGCAGTACGCCTGCCTTCCGGTCCGCTATAAGCCAGGCACGGAGTTTGCGCTCGCCGCCGGACTTCTTCGAGAAGCCGTCCTGCAAGGCCGTTTGCAGGCCAGCCCGGAACTCTGGTCCAAGATCGAAGAGTTCACCCCGGAGAAAGTCGAGAGAGTCACGACCGTCGCCGCCTCAGACCTCCAAAAGGCCATCGGCTACCTTCAAGGCCCGAGCGCGCTCCTGACGACCCACTCTTTGCTTAATGTTTCCCAAGCCCCCGAGGTTGTGGAGTTGCTTCAAGCATTGGCGGGTGGGGTCGGAGCCGAGTTCAACTGCCTAGCTCTTGGAGCCAACGACAAAGGCGCCGAGGCGATCGGCGTTTTCCCCGGCGAAGGAGGTCTCGACACCGAAGGCATCCTTGACGCTGCGAGTCAGGCGAGGATCGAAGCGCTTTGGTTGGTCGAAGGCGATCCCGTGATGAATCATCACGACCGAGGACAAGCAATCCGGGCCATGGAGAACGTTTCCTTCCTCGTCTATCAGGGCACGATGGAGACCGAGACCATGAATTTTGCCAGCGTGGTTCTCCCGATGGAGGCCCCGGCCGAGCAGGATGGAACCTACACGAACGTCGAGGGGCGAGTCCAGCGCATGTCTCAGGTGCTCCAAGAGCCCGGAGACAGCAAGCAAGCCTGGCGAGTCTTCGGAGAGATCATGTTGCGCGCCAAGCCGATCCGCCCCTACTTCAACGCCAAAGAAGTCATGGACGAGATTGTCGCGAAGGTCCCGGCCTTCGCCGGAGCAAACTTTGAAAACCTCGAACGGGAAGGTCGCCGCACGGGACTGCCGTCCGGAAGCGATGAACTCGTTGAGGTCAACTGATCAAGGGTTGATCTGGATGGAGAGCGTGCGGTCGATGCGCCGCCCGCTCTCGATCGCTTCCCTTAGGGCAATCGTAAAGGTGTAGGTGCCGGCCACGGTCGGGGTCCCGCTTAGGAGCCCCGTAAAACGGTTGAGGCGGAGCCCAGGCGGAAGTTTTCCGCCGCTGACCAAGAAGTCCGGTGCCCCGCTCCCGCCCCTGCTGGTGAGGGTTTGAGAATACGCGGCGTTTCGGGTGCCATTCGGAAGCGTGCTGGTCACCCATTGAAGGGGCCAGAGCGCCGAGATATCGCGGAGAGTCCATCCGACGTGGCGCATGGCGAGGATGTCGACCTTGGTCGGAAGCCATCTGCGCCGGGGAATCTGACCGTAATACTCATAGCCGAAAGCGCCACACCCACTGCAGGGCTCGATGGTGCCGTCGAAATGGTCGAATGGATCGATCACCAACGGCCCACCCAAGAGATCCACGATCTCGGGATCCGCGATACCGTTCCCGTTCTTGGCGGCCAGAAACTTGGGATAGTTGATGTTGAACCCGAACGCGTGCCCCATCTCGTGCCGGACGATGCTGTAGAGGTCATTTTGTTCGTTGCCAAGGTTCCCGGTGGTCCACCACTGGTCATCGTTCGTACTCTCGACCCAACCGACGGTGTTGTAGTTGCCTTTTCGCTCCACTTCGACCGTGCCCGAGCGTCGGAGTTGGGTTGGATTGCCGCCTAGGTTTTGGAATCCCCCGCCACTTGATCCGGCTCCTCCGCTCCTCCGCTCGGGGCTGTCGATGGCGTACGCGTAGAGCAAAAAGCCGTTGTAGGCGTTGGTGTTGAGCCGCCAGTTGCCCCCGGTGAAGCCGTTGGTGTTCCAGATGAAGGTCCACTCGCTGTTCGCCGAGACGGTGTCGTAACCAGGGTTCACGAAGAAGTAGGCCCAGTCCGCCGCGGCCTGGTCGATCACGGCTCGCCGAGTCGCGTTCATCCAGTTCAGCCGCTCTTGAGAGTAGTTCACGTTCAAGAGCGTGTTGGCTGGTCGGGGGAGGTCTTGGTCGATGACGGTGATCGGAATCGTCTGGGTGAAGCTCTGGTTGAACCGATCGGTGACTCGGACGGTCAGGGCCGCCGTCTCGTTGCCACCGGCGCGGTCGGGGAACATCGCGAGCCTAAACTGGGCCGTGCCTCCGTTGGTGGGGATCGAGAGATCTTTGGATGGGCCGGTGGCTCCATACGTACTGGTCTCATCAAAGTACAGGCGGGCATGGTTCGCGGTCAGCCGCACGTTAAAGGGAGCCGGGTCGGGGCCGCTACCGGCCACTGGCATCCGGACCTGGACCTCAAACTTAGGAGCGGGGTTCATCAGGTGTCCGTCCCAGTCGAGAAGTCGGATCCCCTGGCCCACGACATCCCGTTTGAGAGGATCCAAGACTCTGAGGCCTCGGGCCTCGGACGATCCACCCCAGGCCCCAAGTGCGACCGCCAATAAGCCGATCCTCATGGCAAGCATTCTACGACAACCTCTAGGAGTCGGCGCGAATCTTAACTGTTTCTTGCTGAAATTCTCGGGCCAAGATCTTCGCATCGAAGATCCAAGGACCAAACGGCAAAACCGAGGCGACTCCTCCCAAGAAGAGGGTCTTGAGGCTCCACTTGAATCGGAAGCCCACATAAGCCAGCACCGCCAGGTAGGCGATCCATAGGAACCCGTGAGCGGACCCGACAATGGTAACCATCAGAGGTTGGTCGAAGAGGTACTTGAGGGGCATCGCGATGAAGAGCAGGAGCAAGTACGACGTGCCTTCGATGATGCCCGTCCAGCGGAGCGAGCGAAGGAGGGTTTGATCTGTCATCCCACCCTCCTCTACGTCAACTTTGGGCGCGCATTTCCCGGTTGATCAATTCTTCGTAATGATCCAGCGTGAGGGGCGTGAACTCCGTATCTTTGCCTCGGTCATCCCACCGGCGGAGTCGGACCGCCCACTCAAAGTGCGGTTCCTTTCGGAACTCCTCGATCTCCTCCTGGGACATCGGCCCACCTTGGAGCTTGAGGCTGAGCTGGCTCGCCGCGCTCAGCTTCTCCAGGTAGCCCTCTTCCACCGCCGTCAGGTATCGCTTGGCGGCGACGTGGAGCCGGATCGGATCGGTGATGTCGGCGTCATAGTACTGACGTAGCCAGACGTCGCCCAAATCCTCGTGGAGATCGTCCTTCCCGTGATGGGCGGCGTCCTCGGGGAGGTCCGAGACCATGTGCCCAATATCGTGCAGAAGAGCCGCCAGAACCAACCGGTCGGGGGCTTCTTCTTGGCGAGCCCAGTGGGCGCACTGAAGCGCGTGTTGTCGTTGGGTGACGTCTTCGCCGTACATCTCGTCGCCGTGTCGGTCAAAGAGATCGGCAATGACCGGATACAAAGTCATAGCCCAGACAACTTATCTGGGTGATGTTAAGACTTGCGCACCGGGACCGGGAGAACAAATCGGGCTTGGAATCGGGGTCGCTCGCGCAATCCGCGGGCAACATTTTCTTCCAATTCGATCGGCTTGGGAATCTGCGGCATCATGACGAGACCCCAAGGCTGAGAAAGATCAGCCTTCTCTCCGGCTGGATAGAACATCCCGCCGAAGCGGATGACGACCCGGGCCTTCTCTTCTTGGACCTCAAAGATCCGGACCCCATTGCAATTGGCAGTCTGCCCGAGGTGAATGAGGATGGCCTCGTGGGTTCCGCTCTTCAATTGCAGATCTGGACGAGAAAGAACTGCAGGCTCGAACAATTGCTGAATTCGCTGGTTCCAGACTTCTTGGTTGCGGATCCGCTCATAGGTTGGTTTCGGATCACCGCCGGCCTTGCCCGAAAACGTGCGGTCAATCTTGGCGTTCCCCTGGACGGGAGCCATCGGGGCGTCGCCTCCGACTCGCGCCAGAGTCGAAATGGTCAAGACCAGCAGTTTCCAAAGCATTGGGTGTAGAACGAAGTTGTGGGGACGCTTGGTTCCCAAGGAGCAATCACCGTGGCGATCAGTCAATCGTATCGAGCCGAAGTCGAGCGGACCCTCTCGGCCCTTGTTCCTATTCGAGTGAGATCCATGTTTGGCGGTTTGGGCATCTACTCCGGAGACCTCTTCCTTGCTTTGGCCGACGACAATCGGATCTATTTCAAAGTCGATGACGTCAACCTGCCCGACTTTCTTGCCGCCAAGATGGAGCCGTTTGATCCGATGCAAAACGGCAAGCCCATGCGCTATTACGAGGTCCCCAGCCGGGTTTGGCAAGATCCGATCGAACTGTCGATCTGGGTCGATCAAGCTCTGGGTGTGGCCCAGCGAGCTTCACTCCGAAAGAAGCCCCATCGAGTCCGCTTACCCAAACTTGTATAAATTACTAGATACATTGTCAAGATAATCGCAATTTTGACACCCCGGCTTGTTTGCGGGCAAAACTTGGCGCACACTATGGAGACTTCGGAAGATCGAGGACGATCTTATGGTAGGACCTACCCAACTTGACGTGATCATCCACCCGGTGCGGTCGCGCATCCTGAGTGTGGTGACCGATCGAACCACGACCGCGACGGCCATCGCAGATCTGCTGCCTGACGTGCCTCGGCCTAGCGTGTATCGACACGTGAACAAGATGATCGCGGCCGGAATCTTGCGGATCGTCCGAGAGACGAAGGTCCGGGGGGCCACGGAGAAGTGGCTTGAGGTTTGCGAGTCTCGGACCCAGCTCAAGATGGAGGATCTCCGCGGGATGTCGGATGAGCAGCGGTGGGCTCTGGTCAACAACCTCTTGATGATGCTGAGTGCGGACTACCGCAATGCGGTCCAGAGAACGGACCATACCTTGCCTGTTCCGCTCATCTGTTCGGTGGCGATCAATCTGAACGAGAAGGAGCGCAAAGAGTTCTGGCAAGAGATGCTAAAGCTGGTCCAGCGATACCGGATGGAGATCCGTCCGGAGGGCCGGGAGCTGTTCAGCTTTGGCTGCGCCCTACTACCCGATCTCGACCGAGAGCCCAGCTAGTTTTCAGGCAAAAAGTCCGGGTAACGTCCGAGACGATGTTCAAGGTAGGTCTTCCCCGATTCAGTCGATCGGGATTTTTGTGTTTGGCCCTGAGCGCTCTGCTCGTCGCGGGTTGTGGCGGTGGCGGAGGTGGTTCTTCGAGCGGCGGTGGCGGCGGAGGCGGTGGCAGCAATACCCAGACCGGCATCACCAAGCTGAATGACGTGATCGGCTCCACCGGAGCTGTGGACACCTCCACCCTCAACAGCGCACTGACGGACTTTCTGGCCGCAACGGCGGCGGATCCCAACAACGCCGAAGCCAATACGGGTTTTGCATTTGTCCAATCGGCGGTGGGAATCCAGAACCTCATCGATCTGTTCGGCAGTTCATTCGATCGGAGCTCGAATGAAAAGCGTCCCTGGCTGATGCGAGCTGCGAACTTGGCCTTCCTGACCAATATCCGAGGCGTGGCCAAGGGACCCAAGCCGCTCGTGCCGACCCCGGCTGAAATTCTGCGCCCCTACGAATCGACGACAAGTCCGGCGAGCCGTGCGTTCCCCGATGATCCGACCCCGGCTCAGGTTCAATCAGCTCTGGCCGATCTGGCCGACGATCTTGGTGCTGCCCTGGCCGCGCTTGATCGAGCCGCGGTAAGCGATGAAGATCCCCTGATTCTCGTTGCCCCGCCGGAGTTGGAGGGGGCAACAAACATCAAGATCGGAACGGCCGAGGTCGAGGCCTTTGCGGCTGCTGTCCGAGTTCTTCGCGCGGCGGCGCTGATCGGCAGCAGCTATGACGCGACTCTCGGTAGCTTCGATTGGGAAGCCAATCTCAGCGAGCTGATGCCGAACGCAGGAGAGATCTATGGTCCGCGGAGCTACCTGCCCGACGAACCCTTCTTCACCCTGCGGGAAGGGGGCACCACAGCCATGCAACAGGCTCATGGCGAGCTCGTCGCCAGCATGGAAGATTATCAGGACATGCTCGACGCGCTCGAAGCTCGGACCGACGAGGACTTCCTGATCGAGACTTCGGCTTTGGAAGAGGATTTCGACTATAGCGAACTCCGAACCCAAGCTCAAGATCTCATCACCTACATCACGGAGCCCTACGAAACGGAGATTTACGGTTTCGATGGGTCCTCGGCCAATGTCACCGTCGATCTGGCCGCCTTCTTTGCCGATCCTCCGGCCGACTTGACGGCCTTCTTGCCTTCGGTGGAACCGATCCAGAGCGATGACGACGATTCGCCGACAATCTTCTTTGTGGACTACATGTCCATCGAAGACAAGACCTTTGGCGGTCTCTTCGTCGATCCGCTCCCCGATGACCTCTTCGGGTTCGACGAGATTGAGGACCAAGAGGTGGGTCGATCTCTGGCCAATTTCTGGTCGGCGTTCCTGAGCAACAACGACATCTCTTGATGAGACCCATGCCCCGGATTCTGCTGGTTTCCGGGGCTTTTCTATGCCTCAGAATTGGATGGGCTACGCCGAGTCTGGGGTCCGATTTGCTCCCGATTCCGGGAGAACGGATCGGCGGATTGGCCTTGCCCGAACCTGTTCCGCCGTCCCGAATCCAGCTTGGCGCTGGTTCCAGCTTTTTGCTCCGGACCACAGAGCGCGGGCGGGTTCTCCAGAGCTTTGATGGTCGGTTCCGATGGGTGGATGCCTCGCGCCAGTGGGATGGAACCCGGGTTCGGCTCGAGTTTCAGCAGTCCCGGGTCCGGGGAGCGACCGAGGTCGGTCGCGACGAGTCGAAAGGGTACGGATCGGACGATCGACTGCTCCTTACGGCTGAACGTGGACCGGTTGCTGTGAGCCTCTCCAGGGAGGTCGGTCGAATCAAGTTGGATTCCGATCTCTTCGAAGGGCTCTCGGCCTTGATCCCCAACCCAGACCTCTCGATCACTGCCCGTGATCAGGCGGTCGGAGTGGCCTACACAGCTCCGATAGGGAGGGGGTTCTTGGCCAAGGTCGGACTCTCGGTGGGCCGGTCGGTGGCGTCGGGGGAGTTTATGCAGGCCAGCCCAACTCCGGTCCTGAAGGTGCCTCTGGATCAGAGCACGGTTGGGTCGCGTCTCGAGGTTCAGGCCGGGGACTGGTCTTTGGAGTCTCAGTTTGCCAAGGGTGAAGGGTCGGACCGTTTGAGACTCAACGGCGCTTCCGCGGGCCGTGCGGAGATCGCCACGGACCGTTCGGACTTGGCTCTCCGTTGGCAGAGCCACGACTCCGCCGGATCTTGGAAGGCTGGAGCCGGGTGGAGCCGGAGCGGGGTTGGAATCCGCGGTTGGCTCAATAATTCCGCCGATCTGGCTCTGCAAACCCCTTTGGATGGCCGAGTCGATTTTTCGCTCGTGGGGCGAATCCAGATCTGGTCCCTTCAAGCGACACGGGAAACCCAGTACCGCAACGGAGGGGGTGCGGCGGTCGAGTTTGGCCTAGTCCGACTTCGGCCCTCCAGCCGGAGCCGATATGACCTACGCCTCTTTGCCAATGGAATCGGGGAAGAAAGCCAAACTCGTCCGGCTCCCCTCGATCTCATCCGGCTGGGCTACCGATACCGTCAACCCCTCGGGTCGGGTCGGGCCGAGTTTGGCATCGAGCAATGGGTGCCGATTCCTCAGAGATCCGGGCGAAAGTCGGCCTCGGGCGGGGGCGGAGGAGGCCGACGAACTTTTGGCGGATTGACTCTTTGGACCAGTTACAGCTGGTAGCGGGGTCATAATGAGGGTCCATGAAGGGCGGTCCGTCGCGATTATTGCTAAAGCAAGCCGAGAACCTCTTTCCCGATGAGGCCGAGCGGACGAAGTTTATCGAGGCGCTGACCCAGGGAAACAGCCGCGAGCCGGCGATCTTGGTCGTCCATGAGCGACCCGAGGTTCGACTGTTCCCGCGCGTCGCCCCGATGCCTTGGCAGCCAAACTTCGCGATCCGGATCGACGAAGACTTTCGACCGGCCAAGCACCCACTTCATGCCAAGGGTGTTTTCTATTCGCTTGACTTTAGCAGTGTCTTTTCGGCCAGTGTGCTGACCGCCGTGACTCCGCCCGCTCGGCGAATCTTGGACTTGTGTGCGAGTCCGGGAGGGAAGTCAATCTTTGCCTGGTTGCTCTTTCAACCCGAGATCTTGGTTTGCAACGAGGCGATCCGAAAGCGTATGGGGGCCTTGATTTCGAACCTGCACCGCTGTGGCATCGAGCGGTCGATCGTCTGGTCGGCCGACCCGTCGGTCTATGCCAACAAGTTCCCCGAGACCTTTGATCTCATCTTGGTGGATGCGCCGTGTAGCGGCCAATCGCTTCTCGCCAAAGGCGACGAGGCCCCCGGATGTTTCAGTCCGACGATGATCGACATGAATGTGGGCCGACAACGCCGTATCACGGGTCACGCAGTCCGCTGCCTTCGTCCGGGCGGTCACCTCTTCTATAGCACCTGCACCTATTCGATCAAGGAGAACGAGAAGGTGATGGCTTGGTTGATGCAGGAGTATCCCGAGCTTGAGGCGGTCGAGGTCCCCGGGATGGAAGAGCATCGCAGCCCCTACGCCGAATTTCCCTGCTATCGACTCTTTCCTCAGAGCCAAATGGGTGCGGGCGCGTTTGCGTGTCTGCTCAAGTTGAAGGGGACTCCCGAGGAGCACTGGCCCAGCATTGAAGAGCTCCGTGGCTCATGGCGATTTGGAGATCCCGCTCCCGAGCGACCCGCTACCCCTAAGGAAGCGGTGACCCCAGAACCGTTCAAAAAACCCAAGGCCCACGGATCGGCGCCGAGACCGAAGCCACGCTGGACCCCTCGTCCAAAACCAGCCCCCGGTGGCCGAAGAGGCCGCCGCCGAAACTAGCCTGGAAAAGCCATCCGCTCGCACCGGTGCTCAAGGAGCCTCACCAACTGGCGTTCCCAGTCATCGGCTTCTGTCGCGAAGACGGTGGCCGGAGGGATCCGGAACAGGGCGACACCAAGGGTCAAGAGATAACCCTCGCGCACAACAGGAGCCAGTCGGAAGTCGATGGAAGCTTCTTCCCCCTGAACCAAGCCGAGCATGGCTTCAGGACAGTAGAAGGCTAACCGATGGGGACCAATTCCGACATCGCGATAAAATTCAAAACCGAGGCGACCATCGCGCACGATTTCCCAGATAAGGGTGTCAAGGCACACCCGCCGACATTTCACAAGCACCGCCTCAGGACCAATGTCCTTCGTAACTCCCTCATTCTATATGAACCAAGCCCACATTTGGGGCGATTTGGCGACGAAAGTTTGCGGTTTATAGTGTTGGGGTCGAAATAGCAGTGCCGACTCGGCATAATGGAGATGGATGTCTGCGACTGTCGTTCCTAATCCGGTCTCTGCAAGTGAGCCCGAGATCCCCCGTTATCGTTCGATTCTAAAGAAGAAGATCCCCGCCGAACTCTTTGAGCCCGATCTTGGGGCACTTTGGTGGTATCCGGTTCATGCCGGGGTGATCGCCCTCTGCTGGTTTGTGCTGACCAACCACTTTTCTTGGTGGACCGCGCCGATTCTCGCGCTGGCGGTAGGACACTCCTTTGGTTGCATGGGCTTCATTGCTCACGATATCTGCCACGGCGGAACGATCAAAAATCTTGTCGCCCGCGATTTGCTCGCCGGGATCGGCTTTAGCCCGTTCTGGATCAGCCCGCGCCTTTGGCGTCGATGGCACAACGGAGATCACCACACGCATACTCAGGTGGAAGGCGTGGATCCGGATCACCTGTTCACGATGACCGACTACGAGCGAAACCCGATCTTGCAGTGGCTCTATCGGCTTTCTCCGCTCCTTCGGAATCTGGTGATCTTTAGTAGCTTCAGCTACCGCATGAACCAGCAGACCCTGCGAATGGTGTTCGTCTACACCAAGTCCAAACTCCCCGGAACCTGGGAGAAGGTCGTGATCTGGAGCCAGATGCTGCTCATGCTCGGTCTGTGGGGCGGAGCCAGCTACATGCTCGGCAGCCAAGTCTTCTGGTGGGGCTACTTCATCCCGTTGCTCGTCGCCAACAGCATGGTGATCGGCTATATTGCCACGAACCACTTTTTGAACCCTCTCGCCGATGAGGCTGACGTGCTCGGCACCTCGCTTTCGGTCACCTTGCCAAAGTGGCTCAAGTGGCTGGATCCCTGGCACCAATCGTTCGGTGCTCACGTCGCCCACCACCTTTTCCCGCAAGCATCGGCCAGGAACTGCCGCAAGATCGAGAGCTACATCGCGGAGGAGTTTCCCGATCGGTTCCACATCATGCCGCTCTTCACCGCGCTCAAGATGCTCTGGGATACCCCCTGGATCTATGAGACCAAGGAGACGTTCATCGACCCGGTAAGGGACGAGCGAACGCCGACCCTCGGTCACGGTCTGGAGAAGCGACTCAAGAAGTAGGTTTATCCGGGTCTCGATAGCGAATTCCGATCGCGTCCCAGCGACGCAAATGGGATTGCAATCGAGACCGATAGTGAGTGAAGTCGCGCCCACTGGCCGGGGTCCACAGGACCTCGGCCAGTGCCGTTAATCGTGGGAAGGCCATGTACTCGACGTGATCGGGGGTCCGCATGTATTCGGTCCAAAGCTGGCCCTGAGCCCCCAAAACCCGGTTGCGCTCGTCACCAGTCAGGGCCTCGGGAATAGGTTCGAATTCGTACACCTTCTCCAGGGGAGTGAATCCACCAATCGCATGAGGTTCTTGCTCGCGGTCTTGAGACTGATAGTGATCAAAATAGGTGTGGCTCCAGGGAGTCATCACCACGTCGTGGCCGGCTTGGGCGGCGGCGATGCCCCCATCGACTCCACGCCAACTCATGACCGTCGCTCCCTTGGCCAATCCGCCTTCTAGGATCTCGTCCCAGCCGACCAACCGTCGACCCCGCTCGGTCAACCAGCGGTCGAAGTGCCGGATAAACCAACTCTGGAGTTCGTGCTCGTCGTTCAGACCCAACTCTTGGATCTTGGCTTGGATTTTGGGATCGGTTTTCCAGAGGTCCTTTGGGCACTCGTCCCCGCCGATGTGGATCCACGGGCTGGGGAAGAGGTCGAGAACCTCGATCAAAACGTCTTCCAGGAATTGAAACGTGCCGGGTTCCACATTGAAGACAGTAGTGTGAACCCCCCAATTGCCGGGAACTTCGGGGACGGGCGCCACGCCAAGCTCGGGATAGGCAACGATCGCCGCGCTGGCATGGCCAGGCATCTCGATCTCCGGCATCACCCGGATATGGCGTTCGGCGGCGTAGGCCACGATCTCGCGGATTTCGTCTTGAGAGTAGAAGCCCTCGTGAGGTTCCTCCGACCAAGTCTCGGGGTCGAGCTTGAGCATCGTTCGGCGACGCTTGGACCCGACTTCGGTCAAGCGCGGGTACTTCTTGATTTCGATCCGCCAGGCCTGGTCTTCGGTCAGATGCCAGTGCAAGACGTTGAACCTGTAGCGGGCCATCTGGTCCAGGAACTTCTTGACCCAGTCCTTGGGCATGAAATGGCGGCAGACGTCCAGGTGCATCCCCCGCCAGCCGAACCTGGGCGCGTCCTCGATTTCGACGAACGGAACCTCTCCCCCATTTTCGATTTGGATCAGGGTTTGGAGGGCATAGAAGGCCCCAGCCTCGTCGCCCGCCGAGATCCGGATCCCTGCCTTGTCGACGACCAATCGGTAGCTCTCGGTCCCCAAGCTGGGTTCCAGTTCGACCGTCGCTCCCCCGCGACCGGGGAAGGCCGTCTGCCATTGCGTGGTAAAGGCCTCTCCGGCGCGAGGGATCCCCGGCGGAAGGACGAAGCTTCCTTCGTGGGTCGTGAGGCGAACGGGCCAAGGGATGAGGGCGAGGTGGGCTGACATGGAGTTGGTGTTTTTGGTCGAGCGGACGGAGTCTCCGTTTATCGATCCAGATTATAGAGCGTGGATGCGTCACCTGCTTCGCTAAACTAGCCAATCTTGCGAACAGCTCACCAAATGATGTATGTTTAGTGGACATGAACATGAATCGCGCTGTTCTATTGCTTGTAGTTATCGTGATCACTGGATTGGGCCTGGGTATCCTCCGTGGCTATTCTCAGGAGCAACGGCCTGTCAGTACCACGACCGTTCAAAAGTGGGACTACATGGTCCTGATCCCGGACGAGAATGGCCCAGACAAACACGACGAGCGGCGAATGAGATTGGAGTTGCAGCTTCAACAGGTTGGGAATGATGGTTGGGAGCTCGTGACCGTTCCTTACCTCAAGGGTGTCCGATATCAGGTGCTGGTATTCAAGAGGCCAAAGCAGTGATTTCAATTGGGGTAGCTTTTGCTATCGTCGGCCTGCAATTGCCGCCTCCCCTGGGAACCGCTCAAGAGGGTAGCGGAGTGGCCTCTGTTGCTGTGTTGCCAGTTTCTTTCCAAGACGGTACAGAAACTGCAATCAAAACCGCTAATGAGACTTTGGCTAAGTTGCTCGAAGCTGGCTTTCTCAAGCAGCATGACCGTCTCGAAGTTACTGCTGCCTGGGAAGTTAAACTCAAGAACAAGCCTGTGACGGAGCGAGTAAAGGCGCGTGATTACTTCCCTTCGCTACCTGAGGAATCGAAGCTCCTCTCGCTTGGTCAAACATTAGCCGTAGACTTTGTAGTAGCTCTACGGTGTTCGTTCTCGACCACAAGTAAATGGGTAGCACTGGGTCCAAAAACGAAAGCTTTTTGCACCGCACAGGTAATTGTTATCGACGTTAAGGCCAAGGAAGTAGCTCATGAAGCTACCTCAACAATGGACAGTACTCGGCGAGAGTCGAACCTGGAAACGGCAGCCTCCCTACTAGTAAGCGTTGGGTTTACTGCATTCTCGGGCGGCCCAAAGACACCACATCAGCAGGCAGCCGCTCAGTTGGCGCTGGCAGAGGCGGTTGGACCATGGATTCTTCGACGTAAGGATCAGGTAACACAAAGAAGGAAAATTTCAGACAGCCGCTAGCTCGAGGTTCGCGGCTTTGTGTTAGCTGAACTAGAGATAGATAGTGGTGACATGTCTATAGCAGTGCGCATAACGGTCCTCGGATACGGACCCGGTGCGATCTTCGAACGAGAACTCGACTCCGTGCGGGAGTTGGAATCGCTTCGCGGAGAGTGGCCCAAGCTCTGGGTGAACTTCTCGGGTCCGCTCAGCTCCGAGCAGCGCGAAGCTCTGGCCGAGCTATTTGGCCTTCACGAGCTTGCCGTGGAGGACGCCAGTGAGGGGGATGAACGGAGCAAGGTCGAGGTGATCGGTAACCACCTTACGATCATTTGCCGAAATCCCGAGCGATCATCGGGGCAAGAGCTTGCTTGGCACTACGACCAGCTGACCCTCTTTTTGGTGCCCGGCGCCCTGATCACGGTCCAACGGACGCACGAGGACTGTCTCGACCATCTCCGCAACCACCTCCGATCACCGCGAAGCGAGATTCGCATGGAGGGTCTGGACCAGTTGGCCCACCGTATCGTCGAGGCGGTCTGCGAGAGCTATTATCCGCTGGTCGAGAGCCTGGGCGAGCAACTTGAAGCCATCGAGGACGAGATCTTGGAAAGACGTGCGCAGTCTCAGATTGCCCAGCTGTATCGGGTTCGAAGAATGATGCTCGGTGTTCGGCGGGCGATTTGGCCACTCCGCGAGACCCTCCAGGCGCTCTCTCGCGAACAACTCCCCCAGATCGAGCCTGCGACTCGGGCTTACTTTCGAGATACCTACGATAGTCTACTGATCTTGATCGACATGGTCGAGACGTACCGGGATATGGGGAGCAACTTGGTCGATCTCCACCTCTCGATGGTCAACAACCGGATGAACGAGATCATGAAGGTGCTGACGGTGATCAGCGCGATCTTCATCCCGCTGAGCTTTATCGCGGGTGTTTATGGAATGAACTTTGATTGGATGCCCGAGCTCCGCATCCGGTCGGCGTACCCGATCGTCCTCGGGGTGATGGGGCTCCTCGGATGTGGGATGCTCCTTTACTTCTGGCGACGAGGATGGCTGAGAGGCGATACCTGAGCCCGGCAAGCGAACAAACTCACCAATTGCTGCGGCTTCGGGTCTGGTTCCATCCGTCCCTCCTATCGTTATGCTGCGCGCAACCCCGACGCCCGACCTCTTGATCGCCACCCCCGGAGTGGCGGGAGTGGACGAGGCAGGCCGCGGGCCGCTGGCCGGGCCGGTCGTAGTTGCAGCCGTCCTTCTTCCCGAAAACTTCAATCTGAAGGGCGTCCAGGATTCCAAGAAGATCACCCCCGAGCGACGGAACGAGTTGGCCCAGCGGATCCGCAACGAAGCCGAAGTGAGCTGGGTCGCGATCGAGCCCAGCGAGATCGACCGCCTGAATATCCTCGGGGCAACTCTTGTCGGCATGGCCCGCGCGCTGGACGGTTTGGGGCTCCACGTCACCGAGGCCCTGATCGACGGGAACCACGCTCCCCGAGGCACTCGCCAAAAGGTGAGCCCGGTTGTGAAGGGTGACGCCACCTACGCCGCCATCGCGGCCGCCTCGATCATGGCCAAAACGATTCGGGATCAGATCATGGTGGAATACGCGATCCAGTACCCGAGATATGGGTTCAATCGTAACTTCGGCTACCCCACCCCCGATCACCTCGAAGCCTTGAGGCAAAATGGGCCATGTCCCATCCATCGCCGAAGTTTCGCTCCGGTTCGGGCGGTGGTCGAAATGCCCGGACTGTTCGACGGATTGGAGTAGAAGCCGAAGACCGTATCGCCGACTACCTCTTGCAGCTGGGATGGACGGTGGTCACTCGGCGGTTCAAGTCTCAGGCCGGCGAGATCGACCTGATTGCCCTGGATGCCGATTGCCTAGTCTTCGTCGAGGTCAAGGAGGCGAGCAAAGGGGACCCCGAGGCTAGGGTGACCGATGAAAAGATCCGCCGCCTCCGGTCGGCAGGAGAGGCCTATCTAGTCCAGAATCCGGTTCCCGCGTCGGAGGTTCGGTTCGATCTCGTGACCCTCGTTCAGGGCGAAATCCAACACTTCCGCAATGCCTTCTAGCGAGGACGGGCGAGCGCTTGGATGGCTCGCTGGGTGGCTTCCACAACCCGGGTGCCGGTGTCGGGGCCATGAAAGCTCAGAGTCGCCTCATATCCTCCACGCTGATAATCTTCGGGGGTGAGGACGTAACCGATCCAGCCGTTGACGTGGCTGCACACGAGGACGCGCAAGCCTCGCTCTTCCCCGATCGCCTGGATCTCCCGCCCAAGTTCGGCGGTAGGTTCGCCGGGAACCCCCAGCAACACCCAGCTGCCGATTCGGATTGCGGTGATCTCTGCCTCTCTAGGGGCAAAAGCCCGGACGGCCAGCAAGGCGAGAGGATCGTTCACTCCGAAGGATCGCGCGAATTCTGGATGGGGTTGGGGGTCCGCAAGCTCGATCGGTTCACGATGAATCCTCAGGTCCGGCTCGTTGTCCATCCCGCTTGCGCCCGCCATCCGTCGTCGACCGATGGCCTGGGCCATTTGATTGACTTGTCCCGCCGGGTCAGGTCCGACGGAGAACGGAGAGGCATCCCCGATCGACCCCACGAGGGCCAACCTTTTGGGCCTTTGGCGCATCAGAACCCCCGGCCAATCGCTCCGAAGTTTGAGCTCGGATTCGGGATACAGGGTGGCATGGGCTCCAAAGTGGAAGATTTCGAGCGGTCCCAATCGGAGGACAGTTCGCTGAGGATCTGGCTGAGCCAGGGGGCGGCGACCTCTCACGAAACTCGAACTGGCTTGACCCCAATGCAGCTCGGTGAACGCAAAGGGAGCGGACTCTCGTGCGGCCTTGATGGTCCCGGCGATCTGCTGGGCCATCGCTTCAAGTTCAGCCCTGCGAAAACGAGCGATCCCGGGGACCTCAAAGGTCATCCGGTCGTTCCACATCTGGCTGTCGGGGGCGCAGTGGGTATGGGTCGCGGCGAGGAAGAGCTCGACTCCGTCTGGAATCTGGCGCCGGACCTCTCGGACGAGGCTCTCTGGCACTGTGAGCGCTTCAGTGATGACGATCGCCACCGAACTTCCGCCTGGCGACCCGAGCAGGGCGACTCGGATGCGCAGCTCGTCGCCTCCGGGAGAGTAAGGAGCCCCTTTTCGCGCGGTGTATCCGCCGAGTGGGAGCGAATCCGACCACTGGACCGCCTTTTCGGCGTATTGAATAACCAAACCGGCAAGGAGAACCGTCCAACTCACAGGACGTGGTTTACCAGAACTCGGCGGGTACCCCGATGCTACAATGATCCATCCGGAATGAGCTTTCGCCTCTTTCTCGTCAGCGACCATGTTGAAGTCGAAGCGGGTGGCAGCATGCCGCTCGCGTTCGAACTCGTCAACCAGGGCGAAGAATCCGAGATGTATGAGATCACGGTCGAGGGGCTGGACCCCGACTGGTTTGCCATTCCGAACCCCACCCCAAAGCTTGAGCCCGGTGAGTCCCAGCGGGAAGGCGTGCTGCTCAAGCCGCCCCGAACCAACGAGAGTGTTGCTGGTGACTACCCGTTCCTGCTGCATGTTCGGTCGCTGACCACGGGCGAATCCAAAGAAGTTCCGGCCAGTCTTTCGATCAAGCCGTTCCACAGCATCAGCCTTACCGCAAGCCCAAAGAAAGGCCTGGTGACACCCTCGAAGCGAGTGGCCGAATTCCGGGTCACGGCGCTGAATCTCGGAAATGGGGAACACGAACTCCAACTTTTTGGCACCGACACCGATGATGAGGTCGAGTTCAACTTTTCCCAGGAGCGAATCACGGTGGGGCCGGGCCAAGAGAAAAGCGTGGTCCTTACCGCGACTCCGAACCGCCGACCTCTCCTGGCCAATAGCCGCCTTTTTGGACTTTCGATCACGGCCCGGAGCGTCACGACCCCCAGCGTCAGCAGCACGACCAGTGCCCAGATCGAGCAGCGCGCGGTCGCCTCTCCCGGAGCCTTCGCCGCCATCCTCTTGGTTCTGGCGTTGATCGGCGGCTGGATCCTGAGTTTCCCGAAGCCACCCTTGCTTGAGGAATTAATTCTGAACCAGGACCGAATCCAGCTCGGCAACACGGTGCGGATCGACTGGCGAGCCAGCAACGCCAAGAAGGTTGAGCTGATCATCGACGGCGAGCCAAAGCCTCAGTTGGCCCTTGTCGGAGCCTTGGAATTCAAACCCACCCAGGCTCGAACCTACGAGATCGAGGCCTATGCGCTGGACGGTAGGAACCGGAGTCCGATCCTGAGGCGGACTCTGACGGTTGATGCTCCGCCCGAAGTCCCTGTACCGCGGATCTTGGCGTTTGATGCTCAACAAGACACCGTGAACGTGGGCGGGAAGGTGCGTTTGGAGTATTCGATCAATGATGCGGTCGTCCGCTTGACGTTGTTTCCCAATAACATCGTCTTGGATCCGCGAGTCCGGAGCAACATGATCGAGGTTCCGGCCGAGATCGAAGGGCCGATTACCTACCGGCTGGTGGCCGAAAATTCCGCCGGAAGTCTCGATACCCGTGAAACGACGGTTACCGTAGAGAAGCGTAGTGGCGCAAAAATAGTGGTGTTCCGAGCCTCGGAGACCGAAGTCGAGCCAGATAGTGGTCCGGTGCGCGTGAGTTGGACCGTCACAGAGTCGGTTCGAGTCGAGCTGCTGGTCAATAATGCGATCCAAGAGTTCCCCCCTGACTCGTCAGGAACTGAACTCACGATCACCGAAGAAACGACCTTGGTGCTTCGAGCCTATGATCGGCAGGGACTTCTGGTGGAGTCCAAGCCCATCCAGATCAAACCGAAGAAGCCTCCCGAGCCTAAACCCGAGGACCCGGCAGAAGGTGCTCCGGACCAGACTCAACCTCTGGACCCGGCCCCCGAAAAGCCCCCCGGAGCCCGAGGATAAAGAGAGAGAAATATGAAGCCCCGTGCATTGCTTTCCGTAACTAACAAGACTGGACTCGTTGACTTTGCCCGGGGCCTCTCCGCCCTTGGCTTTGATCTGCTCAGCACCGGCGGAACCGCGAAAGCCCTGCGAGAGGCGGGCATGAAAGTGACCGACGTCGCCGAAGTCACCGGCTTCCCCGAGATGCTGGATGGCCGGGTGAAGACGCTCCACCCCAAGATCCATGGGGCCCTGCTCGGTGATCGGTCGAATGAATCTCACCTGGCTCAGATGGCTGAGGCTGGCATCTCACCGATTGACCTCGTTTGTATCAATCTCTACGCCTTTGAACAAACCGTTCGAGAACCGCACACCCTGAAGCAAGCCATCGAGTCGATCGATATCGGCGGTCCGGCAATGATCCGCGCGGCAAGCAAGAACGGCCTCCACGTGACGGTCGTGGTCGATCCGCAGGACTACGACCGGGTCCTCTTTGCGATCGAATCGGGGAAGGTCGAAGAGATGCGTCCGGAGCTCATGGCCAAGGCTTTCCGGCTGACGGCTTACTATGACTCGATGATCTCTCGATACCTGACTCGGGTTGCCGGAGTGCAGGACTATCCCAGCGAATTGACCTTCGGATTTCGGCGGTCTCTGACCATGCGCTACGGGGAGAATCCCCACCAGATGGCCGCCCTTTACCGGGATCCGATGTCTCATCCCGGGCTCGGAGAGAGCGAGGTCCTGTGGGGTAAGGAGTTGAGCTACAACAACATCCTCGACGGCGACGCGGCTTGGGAACTGGTCTGCGATCTCCCCGAAGGAAGCTGCGCGATCATCAAGCACGGCAACCCTTGTGGAGCCGCCACTCATGAAGACCTCGGTGAGGCCTATCGACTGGCGCGGAAGGCAGACGAGGTCTCAGCCTACGGCGGAATCGCGGCATTCAATCGACCGATAGATAAGGCCGCCGCGGAGGCGATGACCGAGAAGGGCAATTTTCTGGAGATGATCATTGGGCCCGAGGTCGATGACGAGGCGCTCGAGATCATCAAGGCACGCAGCGGCTGGGGGCAATACGTTCGGGTTCTCAAGGCGCCTGTTCCACCTTCGAGCATTGAACTTTCTCTCCGCACCGTCCGCGGTGGAGTCCTCGTGCAAACCACCGACGAAGAGTTGGCGGCGGATTGGCGAGTGGCTACCGAGCGAGTCCCGAGCGAGGTTGAGTGGGAATCGCTCCGATTTCTCTGGTCGGTGGTCAAGCACGTGAAATCCAATGCCATCGTGGTCGGCAAGGGCAACCGTCTTTTGGGCGTGGGGGCGGGGCAAATGAACCGCGTTCGCTCAGTCCGGTTAGCGATCGAACAAGCCGGAGACGAGGTCTCGGGTGTAGCGCTGGCCAGTGATGCATTCTTCCCATTTCCAGATAGCATCGAAGAGGCGGCAAAGCATGGGATCACGGCCGTGATTCAGCCCGGCGGAAGCAAGCAAGACCCGGCGGTGATCGCAAAAGCGAACGAACTTGGTATCGCAATGGTTCTTACTGGGGTAAGGCACTTCCGACATTAGTCCGATGGTGCAATAATGGATGGGTGGACTTGCAGGAGTCCTGAGACGGATCGATGAAGCAAAACGACTGGATTTTGGTGGCCGTGTGTTTGGTGGTCTCGTTGATCATCGGCGGAGTCGCGTTTTCGCAGGCTCGTCAGCCCGAGACACCTGCTCCGCCCGAAACAATTCCGACCAATGCCGTCTCGATTCCTACCGTGCCGATGGTCTACGCCAACGGTCTGCCCAATGCCGGTAAAGGTCCTGAAGGTGCAGAAGGCGGATTCGAGTCGGGTGGCGGCGGAGCCGCGCCGGGCGGCGGTGGCGATGAGGGAGCCAACCCGTTTGGCCCAGGTGCTGGCGGTGGAGCCCCGAGCAATGCAGCAAATAGCATCAGCCAAGGCCAAACCCAGGCCGCAGGCGGAGGCTAGGGCGATTTGCACCGGTCTTTAGTCGGGCCTACGCAGAGGAAGTCGTCAAGATGAGACGGAACGGGTCTTCGCGGTCGCTGGCGTCTCTCTTTGCCGGATTTCGACGCGATATCGGCATTGATCTGGGCACAGCCAATACGCTGGTCCAGGTCAATGGGCGTGGAATCGTCCTGCGTGAGCCAAGCGTGGTTGCCGTCAACAAGGAGACCGGGCAGGTTCTTGAAGTTGGCTCGGCCGCCAAGCGGATGCTCGGTCGCACTCCGGCGAGCATTGTCGCCTCTCGACCGCTCAAGGATGGCGTCATCGCCGACTATATCCAGACCGAGGCGATGTTGCGCCACTTCATCCGCGCGACCGGCCGAGGACCGAGTCTTTTTGTCACCGTCGTCGTCGGAATCCCCAGCGGCGTCACCGAAGTGGAACGCCTCGCGGTCATCGAGGCGAGCCGCAAGGCAGGAGCCAACCGTGCCTACGTCATCGAAGAACCGATGGCGGCCGCAATCGGGGCCGGAATGCCCATTGATGAGCCAATAGGCAACATGATCGTGGACATCGGCGGCGGCACCACTGAAGTCGCGGTGATCTCACTGGCCGGGATCGTGCACTCGCGGTCGGTCCGGATCGCCGGTGATGAGCTTGACGAGTCGATCGCCAACTACGTCCGACGGGCCTACAACCTCTACATCGGGGAACGAACCGCCGAACAAGTCAAGATCGAGATCGCCAGCGCATATAAGCTCGAACAAGAGCTCTCCATGACCATCAAGGGGCGAGATATGGTCACCGGTCTTCCGCGCAGCGCCGTGATTCGGAGCGAAGAAGTCCGAGCTGCCATCGCCGAACCTGTGAACACCATCGTCGAGGCGATCAAGCTCACTCTCGAAGCCACACCGCCCGAACTTGCCGCCGACGCCATGAACAATGGGATCATGCTCGCCGGTGGTGGAGCGCTCCTGCGCGGCCTTGATACGCTGATCCATCAGGAAACGGGCATGCCGGTCCGGATTGCGGAGAACCCACTGGATTGTGTCGTGCTCGGGACGGGCAAAATGCTCGAAGCCATGCACGACAATCCGGCGATTCGCCGCACTCTGGAGAAAGCATCGAGACCGTAGAGCGAATCCGCATATCGGACTGGGTTTGGCTCCTCGTCGTGATCATCATCGGCGCGGCACTGGGGAGATGGCAAAACGTGAGTCGAGCTAACGGCCGTCTCGACCCCATCAGCCAGTCGCTGCAGACCATGCTCACGGCTGGGGGCTCGCCGATCCGCTCGACGTTGCAGTGGTCGAGTGATCTCACCGAAGGAGTTCGCAATGGCCCTTCGTTGGTCCGACAAAATCGAGCGCTGAAAGACCAATTGGCCGCCAATCGGCTCTATGTTGAGCAGAATTCCGTGCTGAGGGAGCAGGTTCGCGAACTCCAAGGTCTTTTGGCCATCCCGCCGGTCCCTGGGCGCAGCTGGGTCGGGGCCCGGGTATTGGCCTATAGCCCTCACGAGCGGCGCATGTTGATCTCGGTCGGCAGCCGAGACGGGATCAAACCGATGTCCCCAGTCGTCGCGGGCACCGGATTGGTCGGCGTCGTGAGCACGGTTTCGACCAAGACGAGCCAGATCAACTTGGTGATCTCGCCCCAGGTTCAGATTGGCGCCACCATTCGCCGTGGACTCAATCCGACAGGATTGCTGAAGGGCGATGGGATCGCCTCGATGGTGATCGAATACCTTGAATCTGCAACCGACATCCGCGTTGGGGACCTCGTCGTGACGAGCGGGTTCAGCGAGATGATTCCGGCCGGAATCCCGATCGGGGAAGTGGTCAACCGCAATGTGGATGCTCAGTACGGCAGTCGGCGAGCTCTCGTTGCGCCATTCGTGCTTCCCGGTGACGTTCGCGAAGTGAGGGTGTTGCGGTGAGCTTTGGCGGGTGGGTCTTGATGGTTCTGGTGGGAGCACCGCTCTCGGTGATCCTGCAAGACTCGCTCGCTCCATCCCTCTCGATTTTCGGTGGCCAGCCCGACTTTCCCCTTTTGCTGGTTTGCCTGTGCAGTCTGATGGCTCGTCCGGCGGGTGGCGCCGCCTTTGGGGGTTGGATTGGGTTGCTCACGGGGTCTTTGGCCGGTGCCAACCTGACCCACTACGTCACGACTCGGGCGGTCACGGGGTTCCTCTCCGCCTGGGCTCGGGACATCAATATCGACTTCAACGTGGCGGTGGCCTGCGTAGTAGCGGCGGTCGGAGTTGTCATCGGCCAGGCCGGGCTTTTGTTCTTTGCCCCGACGCCCGCCATCGGAACGTTCATTCAAGCTACAATCATAAGTGCAATTTACAATGGCGTGGTTGCGGCTCCGCTCTACTGGGTGCTTCGCCGTTTCTCCAGCCGAAGATAGATTCCCATGAGTGGTCACATCAATGTTCTCGAAATGGCGCGCGAGCAGCTCGCCCATGCGGCCCAATACTTGGAGCTCGATTCCGGTCTTCACCATGTCCTTTCTCGGCCTAAGCGGCAGGTGATCGTCAACTTCCCGGTCGTGATGGACAACGGTGAGGTGGTCTGTTTCGAAGGGTTCCGCGTCCAGCACAACACTAGCCGTGGCCCCACCAAGGGCGGGATTCGCTATCACCCCGAAGTTGATGTCGACGAAACCACTGCACTCGCGATGTGGATGACCTGGAAGTGTGCGGTCGTCAACATTCCCTATGGCGGTGCGAAGGGTTCGGTCAAGGTCGACCGAAAGAAGTTGAGCCGACGAGAACTCGAAAAGCTCACGCGGCGCTTCACCAGCGAAATCAACCTGATCATCGGCGAACGCAGTGACATCCCCGCACCGGATATCGGCACGGACGGAATGGTCATGGCCTGGATCATGGACACGATGTCGATGCAGGCGGGCTATACGGTCCCCGGGATCGTCACCGGTAAGCCGGTGGAACTTGGAGGTTCGGAAGGCCGTGTCGAGGCCACCGGGCGGGGCGTGATCGTCGCGACTGAAGAAGCGGCGAAGTACATGAACCTCGACCTCGGGAAGTCGCGGGTCGTCGTCCAAGGATTTGGAAACGTCGGGTCCGTCGCGGCCCGGATCGCGGCCCAACACGGAGCCACCATCGTCGGCATCAGCGACGCCCGTGGTGGGATCTATAACCCGAAGGGACTGCCGATTGAGGAGCTCTATCACAAGTATTCCGGTCAAGATGGCGGGATCCGCGAATACAAGGACTGCGAGCACGTCAGCAACGAGGAACTTCTGGAACTCGACTGCGACGTGTTGTTGCCGTGCGCAATCTCGACTCAGCTCGTGAAGGAGAACGCAGACAAGATCAAGGCCCGGCTCATCGTCGAGGGGGCGAACGGTCCGACCACTCCCGAAGCCGACAACATCCTGAGCGACCGCGGCGTGACCGTGGTCCCCGACATCTTGGCCAACGCCGGCGGGGTCATCGTCAGCTACTTCGAATGGGTCCAGGACCTTCAGAACTTCTTCTGGGAAGAACTCGAAGTCAACACCAAGCTGAGCCGGATCATGCGGCGTGCCTATACCGACGTGCACAACACGCGGGAGCACTACAAAACCGACATGAGAACCGCGGCCATGATCATCGGGGTCAAGCGCGTCGCCGAGGCGACAGTCATGCGCGGCATCTTCCCCTAAGCCTCTTTCTGGGTCCAGAGAGTTCTGGACCCAGCAAACCAACTGCCCTTCTCAACCGTCTTATCGGTGCCCCCCTGCAAAAGCAGGGGCGAAGCGCTCTATACTCAGGGATAACGAACCGAGTTCAACGCAATCCATGAAACCGATCCGCACTGCCGCTTGGCTCTTGGCCGCTTCCATGGCCGCGTCTGCCCTCGCCGACTTCTCCGGTCCGGCTCCTCTTGCTTGGCGATGGATTCAGCCCACCGCCGTCGTGCCGGGGGGCAGCCTCGCGGCGACCGGTGAGCTGATCTATGCCGCGGTCGGCAGCCGGATGTATGCCATCGAGCGCGACTCTGGCAACCAGCGTTGGCGCTATCCGAGTGGGGAGCCGGTCGCCGGGAACTTCCGCTCGGGTCTGCTCCTTGCCGGTGATCTAGTCGTCGGCATCGCCGACAACAAGACGATGTACGCCGTGGAGGCAAGCTCCGGGAACCTGAAGTGGACCTACAGCCTCGAAGAGAACTTGGTCGGAACTCCGGTCATCGCCGGTCCTTATGTCGTTTTTGCCGCCGGTGGAGCCCTCAATGCGGTAAAGCTTTCGGACGGACAGAGCGCTTGGCAAAATCCCCAGCGGATTTTTGATGGCATTCAAGGCGGATTGAGTGCCTATCTGGATAACGTTCTGTTCTTCACCGGGCTGGGCGAACTCTGGAGCCTCAACATTGGCTCCCAGAACCTGAACTGGAAGCGCCGCTTCTCTCGAGTCGAGGGCAACGTCCGACCGGTGGTTTTCGGGGATTCGATCTTCATCAATACTGGGACTTTCGTCGTCTCGCTGCGGGCCCTCAATGGTCAACCTCGGTTCGAGATGGACACCCGGATGAACCTCACCCGAAATCCCGCCGTCAACGAGAATGGCTTTGCCGTTATGTCGCTCGAAGGTCAAGTGATGACCTACGATCTGAACGGACGGAAAACCATGGACAAGCCGGTAGATCTCGAAGCCGCCCCGGCAAACGACCCCGTGCTGGTCAACAAAATGCTCGCGGTCGGGACGACCAATGGCTCCGTCAACCTGGTCGACCCCGCGGCTGGAAAGCTGGTTTGGAGCTACACCATCCCGCTGATCACACGGGCCAAGACGACCGGAGAAACGAACTCCCCCAATTTCATCCAGCCCGCGACCGCGCCGCTGGTCTCGGGAACGAGCATGATCATCGCTGCCCGCGATGGCAGCATCCTCAGCTTTGATGCCGTGAACGGTGTCGATGCCACCCCGCCCGACGTCGCCCAGGTATTCCCGGTGCCCGGAGAGGTCGGTGCTGGACGCCCGCCCATGGAGGTCTATTTCACCATCCGGGACGAGGCAACCGGAGTCAACCCAAGCTCCATCAAGGTCACGGTCGGAGGGCGGGAGCTCAAGCACCGCTACACCCGGGACGGATTCATCATCATCGCTTTTGAACAAGGAGCGGGCGCCGCCGGAAATGCTCCCCTCGGGGATGGTCGCCAGGTGCTCAAGGTAACGGCTTCCGATTGGTTGGGCAATCCGGTCAGCAAGGAGTTCGGAATTCGAATCGATAGCAGTGCGGCTCCCTTCGGTCGTCCTCGCCGTCCCGAAAGTTCCGGCGCGGCCGGAGGCGCAGGTGGACCTGGGTCGGGCGGTCGCGAAGGCGGATAGCCGTCGCCATGAACCCCCAGTTCTGGAACCTCTTTTTGGCCTGCGGCTTAGACGCGCCGCGGGCCAATCGGTTGTTGGCGGAACTGCGGGAGACCACGCTGGATCCGATCGCCTTCTTGAATTCGTGGCCCGGCCTGACCGAGGGCAATCGCAAGGCCATGAAGCACGTCGATGGCCGGACCCTTGAAGCGGCCCTCGCACAGGGGGCATGGATCTGGGATTCGCCCGACTATCGAGTCGAGGATCCCCGGTTTTTTGCTCCCGTACTCTTTGGCATCGGGCAGCGTCCCAAGCTTGGCGCAATGCGCGTGGGCATCGTGGGGACCCGGTCTGCCTCCCCCTATGGCCTGGCTTGTGCCAAGAAGTTTGGAGAGGGCCTGGCCGCGATGGGGGTCGAGGTCGTGAGCGGCGGCGCGCTGGGGATCGATACCGCCAGCCACCAAGGCGTGCTGGCCGCCGATGGCATCACCCACGTGGTTTTGCCCTCGGGGATCGATGTCGCCTATCCCCCGGCCAACAAGAATCTATTCGAGCGGATTCGGGTCCGGGGCAGTCTGCTGAGCCAGAGCGCCACCGGCTCCCCAGCCATCGCTCATCGGATCCCCGAGCGCAATCCGACGATCGCCGCCCTTTCCGATGTTTTGGTCGTAATCGAAGCTCCAGAGAAGTCGGGATCACTCCAAACCGCTCTGGCCGCAGCCGAGCAGAACAAGACCGTCCTTGTCGTTCCTGGGCCTGTGACGCTCGATGGCTTCCGCGGTTCCCACCGCCTGATCCGAGATGGCGCGACCCTGGTCACCCACCCCTTTCACGTTGCCGAGGAGCTTGGGATCGACCCCGATGCGCCGATGGAAACGGTCCAACCGGCCAATGAACTGCAAGCCGCGATTCTTGCCGCACTGGATGCTGTGCCCGTTGCGACCGACAAAATCGCCGAGCGGGTCGGGATGGACACGGCCACCATCGCGGCGGAATTGACGGAAATGGAACTCGAGGGGCTGGTGATGCGGGCTGGGATCGGGTATTCCCTAAAGCCATGACCGTCGACACACTGGGGCCGGAGGGTTTTGGGACCTATCAGGTGGATTGGGGCGCCGGAGAACCACAGTTCACCCGGGTGAGCCGACCGCCTGAGCGGCTTCTGATTCCTGGATTCGTGGATATCCACTTCCATGGCGCCTTTGGCGTGGACTGCCTGACCACTGACGAAGCGGGAATGGCGACCCTGATTGCCCGTTTGGAAGCGGAAGGCTATGAGGGTGTGCTCCCGACGACCGTCACCACCGATAGCGCGACGGTGCTGCGGTTTCTCCATATCCTCCCCGACCATCCGCTGATCTTGGGCTTTCACCTGGAGGGGCCCTTTATCAGCCCCAAGTACCCGGGGGCCCAGCCGCCGGAGTTCATCTTGGATCCACCCGAAGGACCGAGCGAGTGGGATCTCATTCTCGAAAATCCACGGCTGAAAGTGGTCACGATGGCCCCAGAACTCCCCAGGGCACTCGAGTTGATTCGTCGGTTGGATCAGAGGGGCGTCGTCGTTAGCATGGGGCACACAAACGCGACCTATGACGAAGCTCGATTTGGGTTTGAGTTCGGTGCCCGTCATACCACCCACACCTACAACGCCATGCGTCCGCTGCACCACCGCGACGCAGGGACGGTCGGCTATGCACTCTGGCAAGAGGGATTGGCTTGCGAGCTGATCTATGATCGCAAGCACGTCAGCCGGGAGGCCGCCGCGATCTTGATCCGGAACAAACCGCAAGACAAGATCATCGGGATCAGCGATTGTACGATGGCCGCAGGGATGCCCTCGGGGACGGTTTTTGAGATGTGGGGCCTCCGCTGCGTGACCGGCAAGGGCGAGGTCCGGCTGGAAGAAAACGGCGCCCTCGCCGGCAGCGCGGCGACCCTCTACGACGTCTTCCGCAACCTCTGCGAGGACTTCGGCCCCGAAGTCGCGATTCGCGCCTGCTGCGTCAATCCCCGCCTCGCTCTCGGTCTGAACTCGCCTCCTCGGGTCTATCTGGAGCTCGACAAGGATCTGAAGATCGTGGCGCGCCGCGTACTTCGGTCATAATCCAGGAGGTGCCCCCCTCAGGGGGTCCCGTCCTATGGCTGGTTTGGGTCGATTAAAGCGGCTCTTGCTGGGCAACCCGATTGCCAGCAAGCATGCCCATCAAGAGAAGCTTCCGAAGAGGATTGCTCTCCCTGTTTTTGCGAGTGATGCGCTCTCTTCCGTTGCTTATGCGACGGAAGAAATCATGCACATCTTCCAGCATCATCGGGCACTCCATCTTCTGCAGCTCACGCTTAATCTCTCGATCGCGATTGCGATTTTGATTGTGATCGTGAGCATCAGCTACGTCCAAACCATCTACGCCTATCCGGGTGGTGGTGGAAGCTATACGGTTGCCAAAGAGAACCTTGGACACAAGGTAGGAAAGGTCGCCGGTGCATCGCTCCTTATCGACTACACCTTAACCGTTGCGGTGTCGATCTCCGCCGGAGTTGCGGCCATTGTGTCAATCGCTCCGGCGACCCAGCCTTACGTCATACCCATGTGTTTGGGTGCGATTGGCTTTATCACGATGGCGAATTTGCGGGGAGCCAAAGAGAGCGGAGTTCTCTTTGCGATCCCGACTTATGCGTTCATCTTTCTGATGTTTGGCTTGCTGATTAAGGGAGCGATGACTCCTCCGCTGCCGTTCCCGCAAGAGATCTTGGATGCCAAGGCGAACCCTCCCGAAGATCTGGTCGGACTGGCTTACTTCTTTATGCTGGCCCGAGCCTTTTCGGCGGGTTGTACCGCTCTCACCGGGATCGAAGCAATCAGCAACGGAACCGGCGCCTTTAAGGAACCGGTGAGCAAAAATGCCTCCGTCACGCTAGCGCTGATGTCCCTTATCCTCGGCACACTCTTCGTGGGGATGAGTTGGCTGGGTGAGCGGTTCCACGCCATGCCGATGAAGTATGGCGAGGAAGGATTCAAGACCGTATCCGCTCAAATCGCGGCGGCGGCTTTTGGCGATGGCCATTGGTATTTCTATGGAATCCAAATCGCGACTGCGGCGATCCTTCTGTTGGCCGCCAATACGGCCTATGCAGACTTCCCAAGATTGACGAGCATCATCGCCAAAGATGGCTATCTTCCGCGCCAATTAAATGCACTTGGCGATAAACTTGTCTTCCAAAACGGGATCCTTACTTTGGCCGTGGGGGCGTCGATTCTTGTCGTGGCCTTTAAGGGAACAGTTACTCTGCTCGTTCCTCTTTATGCAGTGGGCGTTTTCCTCTGCTTCACCCTTAGCCAGTTTGGGATGGTCGTGCACGAACGACGCAACAAGCGACCCTTTGCAAGTGTGGCACTCTCCTTCGTCGGCGGAACGATTACCGGCATCGTCACGATCATTATTTTCGTCACAAAGTTCAAAGAAGGGGCATGGCTAGTGTTGATCGCAGCGACGGGGATCTACTGGATCTTCGGCAAAATTCGAGGTCACTACAACTACCTTGCCGAAGCCCTGACCCCAGAGCCCACCGACACCGTGCCCGAGATCAAGGGAACAGTTCTCTTGCTCGTTCCACGGGTCCATCGGGGCATTTTGCAGGCGATTGCCTATGCAAAAACGATGTCGAGGGACGTCCGCGCCCTGCACGTGACGCTAGATAGCAAGAGTGCAGAAACCATCAAGAAGGATTGGAACCAATGGGGCAGTGGCTTGCCACTTGTGATCCTGGAATCCCCCTATCGGTCATTTGTCGAGCCGATCACGGAGTACATCGACCAGGCTTTGGCCGAGGATCCGGACCACACCATCACCGTGATCGTGCCCCAGGCAATTCCCAAACATTGGTATCAGAGCCTACTTCATAACAACGTCGCAGTCTCGCTTAAATATGCGCTTGGAGCTCGGAAAAATGTCGTCGTGACCAACGTGAGGTACTTCTTGTCATGATCATCGAAAGCTACGAGGACCTTATCATCCTATCGGGCGAACTTCGGTTCAACTTTTGGGATACCGTGCATACGGCGATTAGCCTTGCGCTCCGACGGAGCCCACAGGGAGTCATTATCGACTGTTCTCAGATCACGGAATGTACGATCGAAGGCGCCGATACCTTTCGAGATGTCATGTCCTTCATCGAGGATCATGAAGCGCGGGTCATTGTTGCGAGTGTCCCCGCTCATGTGATGGATGTCCTCAAGCAAGTCCAGGATGTTCGATCGCAACTACCGGTGGCCAAAACGGTAGAAGAGGCTCGGACCTCTCTCTATCGATTGCAGGATCCAGAAGAGGGCAAGAAGAAGAAGAAAGCCCCACATGTCGGTCCCACCTATTTGGTGGGAATGTCGGGAGGACTGAACGACGACTATGCTCTTCAGATCGCGTGTGAACATGCGGAAAAGAGTAACGCTAAACTGTTCTTGATGTATCCCATCATCGTTCCTCGCGAGCTTCCTCTTCAAACGCCCATGGCCGAAGATGAAGCGGCTGGAGAATCCTTGCTCGAACGAGCTCGGCACTATTGTGAGAATTTAGGGATCCACTGCGAAAGAGCGATGGAGCGAGGTCGAGATGTGGCGTCTCTCATCGATGAATCTCTCAAGGATCATCACGCGACGCAGATTTTTATCCCGCTGCCGGAGGGCGAACCTGAGAGCGCGGCCAAGATCGTGAAGAGCGTCTTGACGAAGGTTCAAGCACCCGTGCTCTTCATTCGAGACCGGAAGCCTTTGTGACGGCCCGCTCCAGTCGGTCCCGAATCGCCATCCATGCCTGCGACTGCGGCGGACGCTCGACGTAGAGCCGCTCAACGCCCCAGCAATCGGCGGTGAAGAGCGCCCGGTAGAGTCCCTCTGCGTAAGGTTCGGGCTTCTTGGGAAGCCGAATCTGGTTGGCGTGACGGGGTTTTTGGAACCCAATTCCGGGCAGTTCGCCCAGAGAATCTGTCCAGTAGAGTGGGGTCCGCGGGGCGTAGTGCTGCGCGTAGCTGCCTGGAGTTCCGCCTTCGTCGTGGCGGCGTACTTCAATCTGACCCCCGAGAAGGGCTCTTAGCCGGGCCGGGGTGACGTGCCCAGTCCTCACCACGGTCGGGATTTCGCCGGTCAAGTCAAAAATGGTCGATTCGATCCCGATCGTACAGGGGCCGCCATCGAGTGCAAATTCGACCTGATCCGCGAGTTTCGGGTCGATCTGCTCGAGAGAAGTCGGAGAGAGTTGACCGGAGAGATTCGCACTGGGGGCGGCCAATGGCTTGAAGGTCAGCGAAATCAAATGCCGCATCATCGGATGCGCGGGGATGCGGACAGCGACGGTCGATCCACCGGCGATGGCCTCGGGCAGAACAGTGGAACGGGCGGGAAGCACGAGAGTGAGGGGTCCTGGCCAAAAAGTCTCGGCGAGACTCTTGACCGCGGGATGGCTGCAATCCGCGATTTGCTGGACCATGTCCATGTTCGCCGCGTGGTGAATCAGTGGGTTGTCGGCCGGGCGGCCCTTGGCTCGATAGATGCTGGCGACGCCAGTGGCCGAGGTCGCATCGCATGCAAGCCCATAGACGGTCTCAGTCGGGACGATTCCGATACCCCCCCGTCGGAGGATCATCGCGGCCTCCATCAAGCCGTCTGCATCGGGGGTGAGGATCTTCATGGCAATGCCCTTCGCAAGATTTCGCGGGGTAGCGCTCGGCCAAGCCACCAACCCAGGGCCCGTGCACCTTGGGCGGCCAGCATCTCCCGGCCATCTCTTGTCTGCCACCCTGCTTCGCAGGCCCCAGTCAAGAATTGGGTCGGGTGCTCCTGATAGAAGACATCGTAGGCCACACCCGGATGATCGGTTGGCCACTGGAGTTCCATAGGCTCATCGCTGAGACCGGCGCTCGTGGTGTTGATGACGAGGTCGTATCCGTCCAGACTCAGCCCCTCTTGCACCGTCGCACCGACCTGCTCTGCGAGGGCCACCGCTTTCGAATGCGTTCGATTGGTGAGGACCAGCCGAATGGCCTCGGTGGGGTGGCGGCCCGGCCCGGAGGCCAAT
>QLAH01000077.1_pt1 | contig 93732 bp, 65 predicted proteins | sample 4693081 | NCBI WGS metagenome assembly QLAH01 (sample SAMN09425401, study PRJNA476045) | Lake water metagenome, whole genome shotgun sequencing project.
CGTGTCTTCGAGGCGGCCACCTTGCAGGCCGGTCTCGCCCTGGCCGCGACCGAACGTCCGGATTTGATCGTCCTTGATCTGGGCCTCCCCGATGGCGACGGCCGCGCCGTGTGCAGCGCACTCCGTGCCTCGGGGATCGTACCCATCCTCGTCCTGTCAGCCCGTGGCGGCGAGACCGACAAGGCGGAGCTCCTCGATGGCGGGGCCGACGACTATCTCACGAAGCCCTTCAGCACCATCGAGCTCCGCGCACGCATCCCCTGCATCGGCCCCGCGGACCGACGCCTCCCCATCGTCAGGTGCGCCCGATTCGTCGGAAGCGACGGCCGGCACCTCACCCTCACGCACGAGCAGGAGCTCCGAGTCGCCGCAGCGGACACGGTCGCCCGCCGCGAGCGCGACCGCGCCCGAGATGCGCACGCCGTTCACGAGGGTGCCGTGCCGGCTTCCGAGATCGCGGATCGTCCAGCGCCCCGCGTCGGGCGTGAGTTCGGCGTGCCGCCTGCTCACCGTCGGATCCGTGATCTCGAGCGCTTCCGTCGAGCGGCCGATCAGCTGCGGCTCGGCGTCGGGCAGCGCGAAGGCGCGGCCTCGGTCGGGGCCTCTCACGACGACGAGCGACAGCATGGCGCCATCGTACGGGAGCGCCCCGTACGATGCGCCCATGGCGGAGCCCCTGCGCCCATCGATGCGGTTCATCATCCTGCACGGGCGGGACGGATTCACCATCGGTGAGAGGCTCCGCCGCTTCGAGGCGCAGCTGAAGGAGACGCACGGCGACCTCTCGCGCTTCGACTTCGACGGCCAGACGGCGCGGCTCGTCGATGTCCTCGACGAGCTCCGCACCTTCGGACTGCTCGCCACCCACAAGCTGGTGGTGGTCGACAAGGCGGAGCAGTTCGTCGCTGGAGAAGGTGTACGGCCCGCGCTCGAACGCTATGCGGAGAACCCGATGCAGGAGGCGACCCTCGTCCTCCGCTCGGAGAGCTGGCGCCCCGGCAACCTCGACAAGCTCGTCGCCGCGGTGGGCACCGTGCTCAAGTGCGAGCCGCCCGACGAGTCGACCGCCGCGCTTTGGTGCGCGAAGCGCGCCGAGAAGGCGCATGGGATCGAGGTCGACGACCGCACCGTCGCAGCGCTGATCGAGCGGGTGGGAAGCGACCTCGCGCGGCTCGACTCGGAGCTCGCCAAGTTCGGTGCGTATCTCGCGACCGAGCCGGAGGGAGCGCGTCGCGTCACGCCGGAGCTGGTGGTCAAGCTGACGGGGCAGAGCCGAGAGGAGGCCGCGTGGGAGATCCAGTCGGCCGTCCTCTCGGGGAAGCCGATCGAGTCGATCCGCATGGTGCGCGGACTCGTCGAGATCTCGCAGGCGCCCGAGCAGCTGATCCTCTGGTCGCTCGTCGACCTCGCCCGCAAGCTGCACGACGCGGCCCGCATGCTGGCCGAGGGCGCCGACGAGCCAGCGGTCGCGCGGCAGGTGAAGCTGTGGGGACCCTCGCAGGCGCCGACCCTCCGAGCCGCCCGCCGACTTGGCCCCGCGCGTGCGGCACGGCTCTTCGACGATGCAGTCGACCTCGACCGCAGGTCGAAGAGCGGTCTCGCGGGCGACTTGCCTCGCACGCTCGAGGGGTTCGTGGCGCGCGTTTCGGCCGAGTGCGCTCGCTGAGGGCGCTTTCCGCTCCGCTTCGGGAAAGTGCGGGACCTTGTGCCTCCCGTCCGATACAGCCTATTGGTGGAGCGTTCGGAAAGGCCGCAGGCCTTCGGGCGCTTCTCAGGATCGGTGCCGGCCCGCCGCGCATCGAGCGTCAGGAGACCCGCCGCCTCGGAGAGGCGGCGTGCGTCGGGAGTGTGCAGGACGCACCAGCCCCGTTTGAACGAGGAGCATCCCGTGCAGGACACGAATAGCGCCGAGCCGAGCAGGATCGACGGCATGAACCTCCGACCGATGGCGCTCTCGCAGGCTGCCGCCGTGTTCGGGCCGATGTACGCAGTTCCCGCGACGACGGGCTGGAGCGCAGGCAGCCCGCGACCGCTCACGGCCGTTGGCTGGGCGCTTGCCTGCTCGCTGACCGTTTCGCTTGGCTGCGCCATGGGAACGGGCACGGGCGGCGACGAACCTGCAGCAGACGACCCCTACGCGCTCGCACCTGCGTCGGGTGCGGCCCGACCTGCGGCCATCCGCGGTGCATCGCGACCAGATGCAGCAAGTGGGGTGGCGTCGATCCCGCGCGAAGACGAGCAGAGCCTGATCGACGCGCTGGCCTCGACCTACGCCTCCGACATGGCCGCGCTTGCCGACATGCAGCGCACCCAGCGTGCCGCAAGCCCGCGGGCTTCCGCGCCTCCGATCGAGTTCGCAGAGCCAGAGTCCTCGCTTTCGGATGGTTGGGCGGCGTCGGTGGCCTCGGCGCCGACGAACCCCGTGGTCGCGAGCGCCTGGGAGCCCAGCGTCCAGCGCGCCCCAGGCGACAGGGGCCCAAAGGCGCTGATCCGCGCACCAAGTGTGACGCCGAGCCAGAAGCCGCCCGCTCCGCAGGGTGGGAACGCAGGCGAGTCGACCACGCCGGGCGAGTCGACCACGCCAGGCGAGTCGACCACGCCACGCGAGTCGACCACGCCGAGTCCGACGACCACACCTGTCGCGACGACCACGCCGCCAGTTCCTGCACCGCCTTCGAGCACGCCCGCGCAGACCGAGCCCGCATCTACGGCCTCGACCGCCGCATCCAGTGACGCGCCCGCTTCCACAGCGGTTCCCGCATCGCCCTTCACCATGCAGGTGAACGGCGCGCTCGAACTTCCGCCGCCCCCTGTGACGGTGCCGACCGAGCCAAGCGCGCTCGCCAAGTTGCTCGCAGAGAGCCTCGCCCGCCGCGGCGGCGAGAGCGCCGAGCCGCTTCGCGACTGGTTCGCCTATGCCGCGCTTGCCGTCGGCGACCCCGACCTCAAGCTTCCCGAGGACTTCGGGGCCGATCTCCTTCCCGCCGAGCGCGAGCGCGTCATCAGCGCCCACGCCGGCTTCGTGGCGCTCGGCATCGCGCTCCGCGACGGTCGCAGCGAGTTCGACCGCTCCGCAAGCGAGTCGCTCGTTCTCGCCCTGACGGGCGGTCCGATGCTCGAGATTCCGACCATCGCGCTCTGCACGAAGGTCGAAGGGTTTGGCCGCTATTCGACGGTGGGGACGCACCGCTTCCTCGCGCGCTCGAACGCCCGCTTCATCGTCTACGCGGAGCTCGATGGCTTCCGCAGCGACCTGTTGGGGGGTGCATTCACCACCCGCCTTGCGACCCGCATCACGCTCGAGTCCGAGCGCGACGGCATCGAGGTCTGGCAGCGCAGCCCCGAATGGACGGCGGTCGTCGACACGAGCCCCGTGCGACGGGAGGAGTTCTTCCTCTGCGAGATCGTCTCCCTCAGCGAGTTCCTGACCGTGGGCAGCTACCGCCTGAAGGTCGAGATCCGCGACGAACTGACGGGGGCGATCGCAACCACGACCACCCCGATCCATGTGGTGGCGGATCCCGGCCTCGCGAGCGCATCGCAGTAGCCGCGCACGCCGCGCGCGGCTCGCTATCCTGCGGCCCGTGCGCCTCGTTCAACGGACAACGCTTCGGCCTGAAGACCGCGCTGCGCGGGATTTCCTCGCGATCGAGGGCCTGCCGCTCGAGCAGCTGCGGGCCCTGCTCGCTCAGGCGGAGGAGCTGCTGCCCGTCGCCGTCGGAGATGCGCGCGGCGAGCGCACGCTCGAGGGCCGCGTGGTCGCGAACCTCTTCTTCGAGGACTCGACGCGCACGCGCGTGAGCTTCGAGATCGCAGCCGACCGCCTGGGCGCGGCCGTCGTCAATCTTGGTTCGAGCGGTTCAAGCGCCTCGAAGGGCGAGACGCTCGTCGACACGGCGCGCAACATCGACGCCATGGGGGTCGATGCGATCGTGGTCCGCACCTCGATCTCGGGTGGAGCCGCGCTGGTCGCCCGCGCTGTCGGTTGCGCAGTGATCAACGCGGGCGATGGGCGGCACGAACACCCGACGCAGGCGCTCCTCGATCTCCTGGCACTTCGGCTCCGCCTCGGAAAGCTCGACGGGAAGCGCGTTGCGATCGTTGGCGACATCGCCAACAGCCGAGTGGCTCGTTCCGCAACCCACGCGCTGGTTGCGCTCGGCGCCCATGTCCATGTCGTCGGGCCGCCATCGTTGGTTCCTGCGGGCTTTGACCAGCTCGCAAAGGGAACGGGGTCTGTCTCGATTACGCACGATATTGATTCGATCATTGGCGAAGTCGACGCGATTATGATGCTTCGTATCCAAATGGAACGAGCTGCGGCGAGCGGAATCGCGCCAGATTATAGGACAGCTTATGGGCTGACGGTTGCCCGTCGGAGTCGCCTCCGACGCGAGGCCGTCATCCTGCACCCAGGGCCCGTGAACCGCGGGCTCGAGATCGACGACGAGGTGGCGGACGATCTGGCGTCGAGCGTCATTCTGGCGCAAGTCTCCTGCGGGGTCGCGGCTCGGATGGCCGTGCTTCTGCGCGCCATGCCCTCCTGACGAGGCGGTTTCGGCCTGAACTCGCGCAGAGGCACGGGGAGCCTCCGCCAATTCCTTTCTTCGGCGGGGCTCTTTCCTCAAACCGAACCGCGACCCGCGCCGATAAGGATCGGGCCTGTAGCCGCCGCTCCATTCCGGGGTGGCGTGACTGTCGGCTACGACCGGAGCAAAAGATCGTGAATCCGATCCCGTCATCGCATCACTCCCGTGTGTCAGAACCAGCGGCGCAGACGCTGCGGCCCCGCTTTATTTCGTGCCTCGGTTCGCGGCTCGGAGCGCTCGGCTCGAACGCGGGCCGCGTGGTGGCGGGAATCGCCGTGTCGACGCTGCTCCTCGGCTGCGAGGTCGACTCCTGGATGGATCCAAGCCGCACGGGCTACTTCGAGACGACGCCCACGACGATGCCGATCCTGTCGCGGCTCGACGTGATCGAGCGGTCGACCTTCAAGGGCGCGCAGGTTGCGCCGCCGCAGCCCGAGGATCTCGTGCCGGGCGAGTTGAAGTACCGCCTCGCCCCGGGCGACGAGCTGCGCATCGACATCTTCGAGCTCGTGCTGCCAGGCGAGAGCGACATCGATGTGCGCATCGTCGACCAGACCGGCAACGTGCGCATCAAGGAAGTCGGCGATGTTCCCGCGGCAGGGCTCACCCTCGAGGAGTTCCAGCGCGAGGTCGAGATCCGCGTGAGCCGCATTCTGCAGTCGCCCGTCGTGAGCGTGGCGCTGACCCGCGCGCAGAGCTTCCAGTTTTCGGTCTCTGGCGCCGTGCAGACGGTCGGCGTGTTCGGCCTGACCAAGCCCGACCTTCGGCTCTCGGAGGCGCTCGCGCTTGCTGGCGGCACCTTCGCGACCACGCAGCGCATCACGGTTGTGCGCGCGGCTCCTCTCGATGACACGCTGAACCCCGTGTACCCGTCCGCGACGGAAGATCCGAACGCGTTCATCAACGACTCGGGCTCGGGCGGAGGAGCGACGCGGCCCGGGGTCGACCTCGACGCGCTGATCGAGGGGCTCGGCGGCACTGATTCGGGCGGCGCGACGCCGCCGGCGATCCAACCCGCGCCACCGGCGCCAGGCACCGTCGGCCGCGCGCGCCCGACGCTCCTTCAGGACGAAACGCCCGCCGTCGACATCGACGACATCTCGGTTCCGCGCATCGGCGATGCTGAGCCATCCGCTCCTGCGCCACGCGCCGCGCAGGATGCAGGCTCGACCGTGCAGTGGACCTTCGACACGGCGAGCGGCCGCTGGGTGCGCGGAACCGGCTCCGGCTCCACCGCCGGGTCCGAGCAGTCGCGCGCCGCGGCGGCTGCGGCCGCGATGTACGCGACGCGCATCATCGAGATCGACTACCAGGCGCTTATCAAGGGTGATGCCGACCTCGATGTCGTGATCCGACCGAACGACCGCATCTACGTGGAGCCGCCCGAGACGGGCTTCCTCTACATCGACGGCGAGATCAACAGAATCGGGGTCTACGAGCTGCAGAACTCGAACGGCCGACTCACGCTGAGCCGCTTCGTCTCCGCTGCGGGCGGACTCTCACCGACGGCGATCCCGAATCGAGTCGATCTCGTGCGCGTGATCGGCAAGGACCGCGAGGCCACGATCAGGGTCGACCTCGCCGCGATCCGCAACCGCTCCGAGCCCGACATCTACATGCGCCCCGACGACCATGTGATCATCGGGACGAACCTCATCGCCACGCCGCTCGCGGTCATCCGCAACGGCTTCCGCATGACCTACGGCTTCGGCTTCCTGCTCGACCGCAACTTCGGAAACGACGTCTTCGGACCGCCGCCGGAGTTCACGATCTTCGATCGATAACCGATGACGCACGGCGAACACACGACCGCACGACGCGACGCGCGCCGTCCGCGCCCCTCCGAGGCGCGGCCGTGACGCGGGCTTCGTCGCGGGCCCAGCGACAGGGTCTGGCGGGCGATGCCACGCCCTTGGCGGCGCCGCGCGCGGTGTTCGCGGACCTCGCGCCGATGCGTCAAGGTCGCTTGACCGCTGGCGCGAACCATCGGGGACGGCGCAGCGTAGCGCTAGGCTTCACGCCGTCCCGTCGAGCGTCGCCGCGCACAGGGGCCTGGATTCGAGCATGACTTCCTCCGGAGGAGCCTCATCGATCGCCATCGGTCCGTCCGCCTCGAAGCGGTCGGTGCAGCTGTCGCCCGCACAGGCGGTGCTCCTCGGCTGCGGGCTCCTTGCGGCCCTCGTCGCCGTCTTCTGGGTGTTCGTCGAGGGGCAGTTCCGCATGGCGTTCGAGGCGCCCTCGGACTGGGGCCACACGCTCATCGTGCCCTTCATCTCGGGCTACTTCGTGTATCTGCGCAAGGACGAGCTCCTCGCCAAGCCGTTCACGGCCAACTGGATCGGGCTTCCGATCGTGGTCCTCGGCGTTGCGTTCTACGTGGCGTCGACCTTCGGTCCGTCGTGGTTCGTCCTCCATCACAACGCGCGCGGACTCTCGATCGGAATCACGCTCTTCGGCCTGTCGCTCCAGCTTCTCGGCTGGCGCGCGACGCGAATCATGCTGTTTCCGCTCGCCTACTGGGTGGTCTTCGGCCAGACGGTGAGCGACCGCCTCCTGCAGATCGTGACGCAGAGCATGCAGGACTGGTCCGCGCTCGGCGCATTCGGCCTCCTCAAGCTGTTCGGCATCGATGTCGAGCGTGGCGGGAACGTCATCACGGTGTTCGTGAACGGCGAGCCGAACCAGCTCAACGTCGCGGAGGCGTGCTCGGGCATGCGCATGCTGGTGGCGTTCCTCGCGCTCGGCGTCGCGATCGCCTACACGGGCCTGAGCGTCACCTGGCAGCGCGTCGCGCTCGTCCTTTCGGGCGTGCCCGTTGCGATCGGCGTCAACGTGCTGCGCGTCTTCACGCTCGGCATCCTCTCGCTCTGGGACGCGAACTTCGCCACGGGGGACTTCCACAGCTTCGTCGGGCTCGTGTGGCTCGTGCCCGCGCTCATGCTCTACCTCGGCATCATGTGGTTCCTGCGCAACCTCTTCGTCGAGGCGCCCGCCGCGAGCGGCAAGAAGGGAGCTTCTCATGCAGGTTGAGCGTTCCGCCATCGTCGGCTATGTCGCGGCGATCGCCGTCCTCGTTCTCGGGGCGGTCGGCTTCCGCCTGCTCGTTGCGCAGCTCAACATCCATCTGATGAAGGAGCGCGTCGAGCTGCGGCGTCCGCTCGACACCGTCCCGACGAAGCTCGGGCGGTGGGAGCGCGTCGGCGAGGACAGCGTGTTCGCGGACACGATGATCGAGGAGCTCGGCACGCGCAGCTACCTCGACCGCGCCTACGCGATCGAGGGCGACCCCTCCAAGGGCTATGTCCACGTGCACATCGCCTACTACACGGGCACGATCGACGCCGTGCCGCACATTCCCGAACGCTGCTGGGCCGTGAGCGGGCTCGAGCTCACGCGCAACTCCGAGGGAGTTCCCATCGACATCGACCGCTCGCGGTGGAAGCCCTACGAAGGCCCCATCGCCGTCGAGGAGGCGTACTTCGTCGCGGAGCTGCGCGACCCGATCACAGCCGACATCGAGTGGGTCACCATGCCGCTCGGCGAGATCGCCGCGACGACGATCGAGTTCCAGGATCCGAAGAAGCCAGAGGACCGTCAGGTCGGCGGCTACTTCTTCCTCGCGAACGGCCGCGCCGTCGCGTCGAGCTACGGCGTGCGGCAGGCCGCGTTCAACCTGCGCGACAAGTACGCCTACTACTGCAAGATCCAGCTCACCAAGCGAGGCAGGGTGGACACGCCCAACGGCTCGCTGCTCGAGCCTTTCAAGGCTGACGCCGCGGAGATCCTCAACGAGCTGATCCCGCATGTGATGCGCTGCCTCCCCGACTGGCCGACCTACGAGGAGAAGTCGCGCGCGGCGAAGTGACGCGATGCGCGGGGGAACGCGCGGCGAGACGGTTCGGACACGAAGCACACGAAGCACACGAAGGATTGGACAGCACGCATGGCACAGAAACTCAACAAGAAGCTCGTCTTCGTCGTCGGATCGCTTCTCATCGCGCTCGTGGTCGGAGGCGCGGGCATCCTCTTCTTCCGCTACCGCACGGACGCCGAGCGCCACATCCGCTCGGGCGACCAGTTGCTGGCCGCAGGCGATGCGCGCCGGGCCGCCGAGTCCTACGGCCGTGCAGTTGCGAAGAAGAGCTCGAACGTCGGATACCTCGAGAAGTTCCGCGATGCGACGCTGCTTGTGCGCTCGGAGACCGAGAACGACGCGCGCGAGCGCTACGGGCAGTATCTCCAGTCGCTGGCGAGCCTCGCCCGCGTCGAGCGCGTGAACGTCGAGCGCTGGCGCGACTATCTCCGCGCGCTCGACGAGCAGGCGGAGATGGTCGGAGCAGCCTCGAACTGGAAGGCCCTCGCCGACGTCGCGGCCGAGATGACCAAGGCCTTGCCCGCGGACGGCGCAGGCCGCGCCGTGGCGACCGTGTACGCGGGCTACGCCGGCGCGCGGCGCGCGGCGTCGCTCGACGAGTCGGAGCGGCAGAAGGTCGTCGCCGATCTCGAAGCCGTGAAGGACTCCGCGGAGCTCACGGAGAACGAGCGCGACCTCGCCTACGGTGCGATCGCGCGCATGGCGATCTTCGAGCTCACGCGCGCGCGTGCCGGTTCCGGCGCGGCGCAGGCCGCAGCGGCGGCCGCGAATGCCGATGCGGCGCTCGCGGCCTCGATCGAGAGGTCCCCGGCGGGCATCCAGACTGCGATCGCACGCTTCGAACGCGCCATCGTCGACGCAGGCTCCGACCCACGCAACGCCGCGCTTCTCGAGAGCGCCGACGCGCTCCTCGAGGCCGCGGAATCCCGCATCGACGACGGCGCCGTCGTTCTCTCGGTGGCGGGCGTCCTCTCGCGCGGTGCGCGGCCCGGCGTCGAGCGCGCGGCGGAACTCCTCGGCAAGCACATCGAGCGGAACCCCGAGTCGCTTCTTCATCGGCGCGTACGCGCCATGCTGGTGCGGCCGATCGACAGCGCAACGGCGCTTGCCGACATCGAGGCGGTTCTCGAGATGAAGCGCCCGACGACGGGAATCGTGGCAGCGAGTTTCGAGGGCAACAGGATCGCCGCCGCGCAGACCCGCTTCGACATCCTGCACGACGAACTCGTCGGGTCGGGCGAGGCGCCGGGCGCCGACGCCCTTGCGAAGGTGACCGCGGCGCGCGACGCGCTCGCCGCGCTTCTCGTGGGCGCAGCCGACGACTCTCCCGTGCTGCGCGCCGACGCGAAGCTTGCGATGGCCAAGCGCGAGTACGCGGGTGCGCAGATCAAGCTCAACGAGATCTTCAGGAAGGGAAGCGCCGTCGACCTCGAGCTGTACGTCCTGTCTGCGATCTCCGCGCAGCAGCTCGGCGAGATGGGCCGTGCGCTCGAGCTCGTGAACGGCGGGCTTCGGCTCGCGCCCGACAACGCGCCGCTCCTCAAGGTGCGCGCAGAGCTCGAGGTGCGCACGGGGCGCCTCGCGGACGCGAGCGCCACGCTGCGGCAGCTGCGGTCGATCACTCCCGATGATCCCGACATCGCTGCGGCCGAGCAGCAGATCGCGCGCATCGTTGCGAGCGATCCGGCGAACGCGACCGGCGGTGAAGCGAGCGGTGCGGTCGCTGAGCTCTTCGGCGAGATCCAGACCACGCTCGACGACCAGAACTACGACGGCGCCCGACGGATCGTCGAGGGCCTGCGCCAGACGCTCGGTCCCGCGGACCCGCGCGTCGACCGCCTTGCGGTCATCGTCGAGATGCAGGCGGGCGAGAACGAGCGCGCCGCTGGGATGGCACGCGATGCCCTCGCGCGCTTCCCGAACGATTCGGCGCTCGTGCGGCTGAACGCCGTCCTCTCGAGCGACGATCCTGTGCAGCGCGTGATCGCGATGTCCGAGGCGACCGAGGCCGACGAAGCCACCCGCACGGTGTTCACCTACCTGCGCATGCGCCAGGCCGCGGACGTCGTGCGCGAGCAGGCCGACCGCGACGCGCGACTCGGCGTCGCGGGCGCCGCCGCGGCAGCGGACACGGCTGCGCGCCTTGAGGCAGGCGTGGTCGAGTGGCGGGCGAAGGCCGAGGCGGCCGACGCGAGCCACCCGCTTCTCCTCGAGGGCAACTTCCGCGATGCGATCAGGAAGCGCGACTTCGCGTCCGCCGCCGCCGTGGTGGCGCTCGCCAAGCGGGACGGTCGCGAGCCCGTGCAGGCTCCCATCCTCGAGGCACAGCTCCTCTTCGAGCAGGGCAAGCGTCGCGAGGCGACCGAGCTCCTTGAGCGAGCCATCGCCTCCGGGATCGACGGCGCGGTGATCTTCCGCACGCTCGGAGGGATGCTCGAGCAGCAGGGCAACCTCGACGGCGCGATCGCGCAGTACGAGGAGGCCTATCGCCGCCGTCCATCCGACATGGTCGCCGTGCGGCTTCTCGTGGGGACAGGTGTGCGCGGAGGCAACCTCCAGCGTGCGCTCGAGGTGCTGCGCAGCGCGCGTCAGCTCCCGGGGTTCGACGAGGAGATGCGGGAGGTCTGGCTCTCGCTCGAGAACCAGATCGGAGACCGCAGGCTCTCGCTCAGGCTTCGTGAGAACCAGTTCCGCGCCGCACCGGCAGATGAGCGCAACTCGATCGCCCTCGCAGTCATGCTCACGACGACCGCTCCCGATCGCAGCGATGTCCTCACCGAGCGCGGCGACCCTGCGTTCAGCGAGTCCGCGTGGTCGGCGCTTCCCGAGGCGCAGCGCAACGCCGCGCTCGACCGCGTGCGCGGGCAGTGGCGCAAGCGCGCCGAGGAGATCCTCGTCGCCATGCAGCGCCGCGCTCCCTCGAGCCTCGCCGTCGCAGAGGCCTATGCAGGGCTTCTTCGCACGCTTGGCCGCGATGCGGAGGCGGAGAAGGCCGTTGCGGACGCCGTCGCCGCCGCAGGCGACGCCGCCGGCTGGCAAGGCCTGATCGCGCTGGGCAACCTCCAGCGCCAGATCGGCCGCGCAGACGCGGCCGCGGAGACCTTCCGCCGCGCCATCGCGCGCGAGAATCCCGCGACCCGCGACGCCACGCTCGAGATCGCAGGGCTCCTCCTCTCGCAGGACCAGTACGAGGCAGCGCTGCCGTACCTCGAGGACGCGGTGAAGGTGGTGTCCGATCCGTTCCAGAAGCTCAGGCTCTGCGAGTGCCTCCTGCGCACGGGCCGCATCGCCGAAGCGCGGCAGATGCTGACGGCCGCCTTGCAGCCGGGCGCTACGCGCGGACTGACCGAGGAGATGCTCGAAGGCTCGATCTTCATCGCGGAGGGCGACCAGGCGCGGAACGCGGGCGACACCGTCGCTGCGCGCGAGGCCTACGAGGCTGCACTCGCGCCGTTCTCTCGCGCGAAGGCAATCGCTCCTTCGGCGGCGCAGCCGTTCATGCAGGACGCGATCGCGAAGCGACGCCTCTTCGAGCTGACGGGCGACCGAGCCCGCTTCGAGGAGGCGCGTTCGGCCGCCGATCGCGCTGTCGCGCTGGCGGCATCCTTCTTCCCCGCCTCCGCCGTGCGCGCGGATGTGCTTCTCGCCAATCAGGACGTCGCAGGCGCCCTCGGTGAACTCGAGCGCTACCTCCGCCTCGTGCCGGCGTCCGTCGAAGGCCGGCGACGCGCGGTCGAGCTTGCGCTGCTCTCAGGGAGCATCGCCCGCGCGGAAGGCTATCTCCGTGAGGGCATCAACTTCGCGCCGGGCGAGGCATCGTGGCACTTCGCCCTCGGGGATGTGCTCGCGCGCCTCGGTCGCCACGCAGAGGCGGCGGCCGCCTTCAACCGAGCCGACACGCTTCGCCCCGAGGCTCCGAGCGTCCTCCGCGAGATGGAGTCCCGCATCAGGGCGCGCGACTTCCGCGGCGTCACGGAGGTGGCGCGCCGCAGAGGCGACTTCGTCCGTACGAGCGCCGTCGCGCGCGCCATGACGGGCGTTGCGCTCTTCGCATCAGGCGAACGCGGCGATGGCACCAAGACCCTTTCGGAGACTTATGCGGACGCGATACAGTCGTCCGATCCGAACGCGCTTCCCACCTGGTACGCGGCGATCGAGCTCCTCTTCACGCCAGCCGACCTCGCTGCCGCGGACGACCTCCTCAAGCGCATCACGGGCGCCGAACTCACCCCGCGCGCGCGGCTCTTCCTCTCGGGCCTCGCGCTCGGGAGCGGCACCGGCGGGCCGCAGAAGGCGCTTGAGTACCTGCGTCCCATCGAGTCCGGCGACTACTCGGGCGACCGCGAGCTCGGGGCGACCCTCTTCGACCGCATCGGAACGGCGAGCTTCCTCTCGGGCGACTGCGCAGCGGCCGTCGCCGCCTACGAGAAGGCCGTCGGCTTCGCGCCCGATTTCCACCCGATCCTCAACAACTACGCGTACCTGTGCGGCAAGTGTCTCAACGACGCAAAGCGCGGCCTCCCGTCTGCGCGTCGCGCCGTGCAGATGCAGCCGACGCGCCCCGAGTACCTCGACACCCTCGGCTCGCTCCTCATCCTCGAGGGCGAGCACCGCGAGGCGCTCGAGTACCTCGACCGCGCGGCGCGGATCGCCGACTCCGCCGTGGTGCAGTACCACCGCGCGCAGGCGCTGCTCGGTCTCGGCCAGCGCGCCGAGGCGCGGGCTGCCGCGGATCGCGCCGCCTCGCTGAACCCCGACGACCAAACCAGAAGCGGGCTTGCAGAGCTCGAGCCGAAGCTGCGCTGAAGCCCTCGCGAGCGTCGGACAGGCGCTCAAGACTTTCAGTCAAAGCCCCGATAAAGACCGCGAGCACCTCCATGACGACCGCACCGACACGAACCCCGATCGACGCCCGTCCGGCAGCCCCTCGGCAGCGACCGAGCACGCCTTCCGCCGTTCAGATCGATCCGATTCGAGTGCTGCGCCAGCATGCCTGGGGCATCGCGGCCTCGGCCGTGCTCGGCGTGGCGCTTGGGGCCGTGGCGACGGTGGTCTTCGAGTTCGTCTACCCGCTCTACTCGGGACGAGTGGTCTTCGAGCTCGTGCCAGCGCCCGAGGAGGTCGGAAGCGTCATCCAGCGCGACCTGCGCACGGAAGAGGCGGTCGAGCGAGTCGGCCAGACGGAAGCCGCGCGCATCCGCGCGAGGCCGCTTCTCACGCAGGCGATGAGCCGCAGCGACATCGCGCAGACCGCGTGGGCGCAAGGCTTCCTCGACTCGAGCGGGAACCTCGACATCAACAAGGCGGTCGACGAGCTCGAGAAGGATCTCGGCGCGAGCCACCTTCGCCGCACCAACTTCTTTGCGCTCAGCTGGTCGACCCATGCGGCTGCGGACGTGCCCGTCGTCCTCAACGCGATCGCCACCACCTACATCGAGGCGCGCCGCGCCGAGGACAACGCCCGCTTCGAGCAGAACCGCGGCACCTTCGAGGCAGCGCTCAGCAGGCTCGACAAGGACATCACCGACGTCGGCGCCGAGCTGCGCAAGTTCGTCGAGGACAACAACCTCACCGGCACGCGCGAGGACCGCAACGAGAAGCTGATCCGCGTCGAGGACACGGGCCTCCAGCTCACGCAGACGCAGTCGCAGCTCACCTTCGCGGAGAGCCGCAAGCAGCAGACCGAGCGCAAGATGCGCGGCGAGATCGAGCCGACGCCCGACGACATCCGCCGCGCCGAGCAGGACGAGCAGGTCCTCCGCGCCAATCTCCGCGTTCAGGAGCTCCTCGTCGAGCTCGACACCTATCGGCGCAAGTTCCGCGAAGGGCATTCCGCGATCCGCTCGATCGAGGCGCGCCTCGAGGCCGCGAAGAACGAGCGCGACCTGAAGCGACAGGAGATCATCGCCCGCAACCTCAACGCCGACTTCAAGGAGTTCTCCGACGTCGTCGAGAGCCAGGCCGCGGTGCGCGAGAAGTTCATGGCCGAGATGGCCGTCCATACCGCGGGGCTGAAGGACCAGACCGCTGCGCTCGGCAAGGTCGAGGAGCTCAGGGAGCGGCGCGAGCGCCTGCTCGAGGCCCGCGCGCTCCAACTGCGCATCCTCGCCGATCTCGCGCAGATCAAGGCCCGCGAGGACGCGCGCGCCGTGACGATCTCGCAGCTTGCGCAGACCCCGCGCGAGCTCAGCTTCCCTCGGTACGAGGTCATGCTGCCGCTTGGCGGCGTGCTCGGCCTCGCGCTCTTCCTCGGCGTCGTCTTCCTGCGCGAACTCCTCGACACGCGCGTTCGCTCCGCTGCCGACCTCGCCGTGATGCAGGGCGTGCGCATCCTCGGCACGGTCCCCGAGCTCTCCGACGACCCCGTCGCTCCGTCCAAGGTCGAGCGCGCCGTGCATCACGCGCCGCGCTCGGTCGTCGCGGAGTCGTCGCGGCAGATCGCTGGCCAGATCGGAAAGATCTCAAGCCAGCAGGGCGTGCGCACGATCGGATTCCTCAGCGGCCTCCCGGGCGCGGGGACGACCTCGGTCGTGAGCAACACGGCCGACTCGCTCGCAGCGGGCGGCCGCAAGGTGCTCGTGATCGACGCGAACTTCCGCCGCAGCAACCTCGCCGCCGCGATGGGCGTCGCGCCCGACACGAAGGGACTCGGCGACGTCCTGCACGGCAAGGCGTCGCTTGCAGAGGTGATCTGCCACGCGGGTGGCGAGGTCGACGTCCTCGCTGCGGGCACGCCCGCGGACCGCGTGTACGAGCTCCTCTCGGGCCCGAAGTTCGACAAGGTGCTCGCAGACGCGCTCGAGCGGTACGACGTCATCCTCCTCGACCTTCCGCCCGCCGTCGTCGCGGGTGACGCGCTCTCGATCGCCAACAAGATCGACGCAACCGTGCTGGTCGTGCGCGCCATGCAGGAGCAGCGCGGACTCGTCGGACGCCTCATCGGACAGCTCAGCGACGTGCGCGGCAAGTGCATGGGCGTCGTCCTGAACAGGCCGCAGGGCACCGCGGGCGGATACCTCCGCAAGAACTACGAGGCGATGGCGACCTACTCCGCGAAGAGCTGAGCGCCCGAACCGCCGCATGCGGCGGCAACCGAAGACGAGCATGAACGGACGACACGCATGTCGACAGCGCACCGCCCACGCCGCATCCTGATCACGGGAGGCGGAGGCTTCATCGGCTCGCATCTCTCGGAGCTCCTCCTCGACCGCGGCGACACCGTCACGATCGTCGACGACTTCTCCACGGGCCGCCGCGCCAACGTCGGGCTCGTCCGCGATGGCGTCGGCCGCGCGGAGCGCTACCGGGTGATCGAGGGCTCCGTGTCCACGGTGCTGCCCGCGCTCTCGCCGCTCGACTACGACTGCGTCTACCACCTCGCGGCCGCCGTCGGCGTGCGCATGGTGGTGGAGCGTCCGATCCACACCATCGAGACGAATGTCCACGAGACGAGCGTCGTTCTGCGCTTCTGCGCGGAGCGCGCGCTTCCCGTGCTCATCGCCTCCACGAGCGAGGTCTATGGCAAGGGCGTGCGGGTTCCCATGCGCGAGGACGACGACGTCGTCTACGGCTCGACGGGCTTCAGCCGCTGGTGCTACGCCTGCTCGAAGGCGATCGACGAGTACCTTGCGCTTGCCTACAACCGCGAGTTCGGGCTTCCCGCCACGATCGTGCGCTTCTTCAACACCGTCGGCCCGCGCCAGATCGGCGAGTACGGCATGGTCCTGCCGCGCTTCGTCGAGGCCGCGCTCGACGGGCGCGCGCTCGAGGTCCACGGCGACGGCAGGCAGTCGCGCTGCTTCTGCGACGTGCGCGACGTGGTGAAGGTGCTTCCGAAGCTCGTCGAGACGCAGGCCTGCCACGGCCGCGTCTTCAACGTGGGACGCGAGGAGCCGATCTCGATCCGCGAGCTGGCCGATCTTGTCAATGCCACGCTCGGCGGCACGGGCGGCGTGCGCATGGTGCCCTATGCGGAGGCCTTCTCCGCGGGCTTCGACGATCTGCTCGTGCGGCAGCCCGATCTCTCGCGCATCCGCGAGGCGGTCGGCTTCGCGCCCACGATCCCGCTTGCGGAGACGATCCGTGACCTGGCCGAGGAGATCCGGGGGCGACGCGCGCTCGATGCCGCGCACGGGACACCCGGATGAACCAGATCGACGCCATCGTGGACGGATCGGAGGTGCTCGGTCCCGCCATCGAGCCGATCGCGCCCGCACCGCTCATCGGGCCGAGCAGCTTCGGCATGACCGAGCTTCTCAACGGCTACTCGGGGGTCTTCCTCGTGAGCTTCCTCGTGGCGCTCGTCGCCACGCCGCTCGTGCGCAAGCTTGCGATCGCGATGGACATCATCGACCGGCCGGACGAGTCGCGAAAGCAGCACCGCTATCCGATCGCCTACCTCGGCGGTCTCGCCGTCTTCCTCGGCGTCATGGCCGCGCTCGTCTACAGCGTGGTGCTCGTCGACGGCGCGGGCGGCACGCTCGGTCCCGTTCCCTTCTCGATCATCATCGGCCTCCTCGCGATCACCTTCACGGGCCTCGCCGACGATGTCTGGGGCTGGGACCCGCGGCTCAAGATCATGGGTCAGCTCGTGGCGGCGGCAGCGCTTGCCCTCGACGACACGGGGATCCGCGTGGCGGAGGGCGCGCTGCGACCGTTCTTCGGCGCGCCCGACGACGTGGTCGCATCGATCGGTCCTGTCAACATCCTTGCGGCGCACCTCTATGAGGCCGCCGGCACGGTCATCATCGGCATCTTCGTCCTCGGTGGATGCAACGCGATGAACCTGATCGACGGCCTCGACGGGCTGTGTTCGGGAACGGCCGGCATCATGGCAACCGCACTTCTCGTCCTCTCGCTGATGATGGCGGCGGGCACGGTGATCGTCGATCCGTACGAGTCAATGGCGGGCGCGCGGATCGTCCTCTGCCTCGCGCTCCTCGGCGCGGTGCTCGGCTTCCTCCCGTGGAACTTCAATCCAGCGGTGATCTTCCTTGGCGACTGCGGGAGCCTGCTGATTGGCTACCTCCTCGTCGTGGTGATCCTCCTCCTCGGCGAGCAGGGGCAGACACACCTCGTGTTCGCGGGGCTGATCATCTTCGCGCTGCCGATCATGGACACGGCGCTCGCGATCCTCAGGCGCAAGCTGGCGGGCGTCTCGATGTCGCAGGCCGACGCGAACCACATCCACCACCTCGCCAAGCGTGCCCTTGGCGGCGTGAAGCGGGCGGTCGGTGCGCTGTACCTCGTCACAGCGCTCTTCGGCGCGCTCGGCATCCTGCTTGGGTATCTTGCGATCGAGGAGATCGTGCGCCTCAGGATCGTCTATGTCGCGGCGATCGTCCTCTTTGGCGGCATCGCCGCCGTGGCCCTGAAGACTGCGCTTCGGAACCGATGGGCGGCGCAACTCTCGCCCTCCACTGGTGTTGCGGAAGTCGAGCGCACCGCCGCGCCTCCAACCCCAACCAGCGGCAACCCTACAGGTGAATGAGCCGCACAGACTCGATCCAAGCGACGCGTCGAGTCTCTATGACTCATCACAGTGTCTCGAGCCGAGCGGCCACATTCCAGTGCTGCTCGCTGAGAGCCTCAAAGTGCTTGCCCCCCGCGTCGGCGAAACGCTGGTCGACCTGACGGCTGGTCGCGGAGGCCACGCAACCGCTCTCGCCGAACAACTCGGACCGACGGGCAGGGTCATTCTCTTCGACCTCGACCAAGGCAACCTCGACTACGCAGCGGGGCGGGTCGCCCGCGCGACGGGCGTCGCCGCGATCGCGATCCAGGGCAGCTTCGTCTCGGCACCCCGCGAACTTGCGGCCCGCGGCGTCGTGGCCGACCTCGTCCTCGCTGACCTCGGCTTCGCCTCCACCCAGGTCGACGACCCTGCGCGGGGCCTCAGCTTCATGCACGACGGGCCGCTTGACATGCGGCTCGACCCGACCGCGGTCGTCAGCGCGCGCGACATCGTGAACGGCGCGGATGAGCGCGAGCTCGCCGACATCCTCTTCCGCTTCGGCGACGAACCGCTCGCGCGGAGGATCGCCCGCAAAATTGTGGAGGCGCGCGCGGTCGCGCCGATCAACACGACGGCGCAGCTTGCGGATCTGGTTCGGGACGCCTACGGCTCCCGCGCCCGCACCTCGCGGATGCACCCGGCGACGAAGGCCTTCATGGCCATCCGCATCGCGGTGAACGACGAACTTGGAGCGCTCGAGGCGCTCCTCGGTTCGATCCGACGCGCCGCGGAGCGGACCCATGCGGGCGATCCAAGCTGGTTGGCGCGTGGTTCGCGCGTGGCGATCATCGGCTTCCACAGCCTTGAGGACCGACTCGTGAAGCAGGCGTTCGCCGAGATGTGCCGATCGGGCCATGCGCGTGAGATCACCGCTGGCGCGTTGGTATCATCCCCGTCCGAGTCCGCGGCCAACCCGCGGGCGAGGAGCGCCAAGCTGCGCGCGATCACGGTCGCGCCCGACGCTGGCGCGAAGTGAGTAGCGTGCGCGGCGCCGTGCGAGCGGTTCCGCAGACAACCCGGTGCGAGAGTGGCCCGACGCAGAGGTGGCGCAGCGGATGCGCGGCGCGGCGGGCCGTTGGCGAGACTGCAGCAAGGAAGCTCGGTCATGACGCGCGAAAACAAGCTGGCCATCGTCGTCGGTTTCGGACTCCTCCTCTTCGTGGGCATCCTGGTCTCCGACCACTTGTCCGCGCGACACGCGCATGTGGCGAGCCCTGCGCTCTCGCAGGTCGCGATCGAGACCCCGACGCGGCTTCCCGGCGGGCTGCTGCCCGATGAGCGTCAGCCGTTCGGCACGATCCCCGACCCATCGCAGTCGGGCCGCGCCGGCGCTGGCGGCCTCCCCATCGACGACGGGGCCCCGATCGACATGCAGAACAGCCCGTTCGGCGGCGCGATCGTGCGCGGAGGAGACGCCGTGGGCGGCATGCCCGGCGCCTCCGGAACCTCCGCGCCCGCGGAGCGCACGCACACGGTCGCTGCGGGAGAGCACCCCGGTGACATCGCCAAGCGCTACTACGGGAAGCGCGCGCTCGGCGTGAAGCTCGCCGAGTTCAACGGAGTCGACCCGCGGCGGCTCAAGATCGGACAGGTCCTGCGCGTCCCCGAGCTCGCAGAGCTCGACCCGACCGCGGCACCCGCGCCCGCGAGCGGCGACAGCGCGGCGCCGCTTCTTGCAGGCGGCGACACGGTGCCCGCGCTCCCCGAGCCCGAGCAGCCGCGCTTCCGCACCGTGAAGGTCGCGGAAGGAGACACGCTCTTCGGCATCGCGCGCCGCATCTACGGCGACGGCACGCGCTGGCGCGAGATCGCGCAGCTCAACAACCTCCGCGAGGGTTCGGCCCTCAGGCCGGGCATGGAGATCCGCTACGCATCCGCGCAGTGAGCGCCGAGCGGCGCTCTGCCTCGCGCAGAGGCCGAGTCGGTTCCCGAAGGGAGTCCGCAATGTTCGCGAAGCTTGCCACGGTCATCGTCGTGCTCGGTGCGATGTTCGGCGCGCTGCTGGTGAACAGGCAGCAGCGCATCGACGCGGCAGCCGAGATCAGCCGCATCCACTTCCGCATGCTGCGACATGACCGCGCCCGGACCGCGCTGCAGGCGCAGGTCGCAGCGGCTGTCCGCCCCGACCGCCTGCGCGAGAAGCTCGCGGCGTTCGAGCCGCTGGGGCGAGACCCGGGCGCAGGCTCGAGCGTATTCAAGCCGATTCCCTTCCGCTCGAAGCCCGAGCGCGCGACCGACGAGGCGCTCGGCCCGCTCGAGCAGCTGGCAAACGAGGACGAACGGCGCAACGCTGCGCGGGAGCTCGGCGGATGACCATCGAACAGCCGCAGGGCCCCTCGCGTTCGCGGTCGATCGCACGTTGGTCGACGCCGCTTGTCGTGGGCGTCGTTGCGCTCATCGCAGCGACCACCGTGCGCGTCGCGCAGCTGAAGACCGCACCCGAGGAACGCCTCGTGCGCTCGATGGAGCGCCCCAACGGCCAGCTTGTCCAGCAGCGCGCGCTGCTCGAGCCCGAGCCGCGCGGCCGCATCGTCGACCGCGTGGGCCGTCTGCTCGCGCTCGACTCGGTCGGCGGCCGGCTCTTCGTCGACGTGCGCGACCTCTACCGCGATGCTCTTCGCGAATCCGAGCGAACGATCCGCGCCGCGCGTCGGGCGGGCGCCGCGGACGAACTGCTCGCGACGCCTGTCGCAGGCCCGGACCCGATCGCAGCGCTCGCCGCGGAGCTCGAGCGGCCGCTGGGCGTTCCATCCGCCGAGATCGCGCGCACGCTGCGTGCGGCGGTTCCCGCGGATCTCGCGCTTCCGCGCTCCGACTTCACCGAGGCGGACTGGGCGCGTCTCCCGCGCTTCGTCGTCCTCTCTCAGGATCTCACCGAGGCGCAGGTCGCGGCCATTCACGAGGCGCGCCGCATCGCTGGCCCGCGCGGCGTGATCCGCGGCGCGCATGTCCAGTCGAAGTCGACGCGCGTGCGGCCCTTCGAGGAGCTCGCCGCCGCGATCGTCGGCCGGACGGGCTTCGACGGCAAGGGCCAGACCGGAGCGGAGCTCGGCGGCGAGCGGCTGCTCGCCTCGGAGGCGGGGCGGACGCTCTACTTCGCAGACGCGCGGGGGCAGGTCATCTCCGTTCCCGCCAACGGCCACCTCGCCGGCCGCGCGGGCGGCGACGTGCGCCTCTCGATCGACATGGTCGCGCAGGAGGTCCTCGAGCGCGAGATCAACCGCGTGGTCGAGGAGTCGAACGCGAGCGGCGGACGCGGCATCGTGATGGACGTCGAGACGGGCGAGATCCTCGCGGCGCACGACATCCTGCGCACGAACACGGGGCGAAGCCCGATCGCGGTCGACGCGAACCGCGCGATCGACGCATCGCTTGGCCGCCTGCGCTGGATGACGGACCCGTTCGAGCCCGGCTCGATCTTCAAGCCGTTCGTGTGGGCCTGGTCGATCGAGTTGCGCAAGGCACGCCCCAACGAGACGCTCGCCCTCCCCGACGGGCCGAAGACCTTCACCGACGGAGGCGCGCGCCGCACCGTGCGCGAGGCGCATCCGTCGAGCTACGGCACGAAGACCTGGGCGGAGTGTCTCACGAAGTCCGTCAACTCGGGCATGGCCACGGTGGCGCTGCGCATGTCGGCCGAGGAGATGAAGGACGGCCTCCGCTCGTTTGGATTCGGACGCCGCACGGGGCTCGCACTGCCGCACGAGAGCGGCGGAATCCTGCCGCCGGCGGACGAGTGGTCGAGCCGCACGCGCGCGCACATCTCCGTCAGCTTCGGCCAGGGCATCGCCGTCACGCCCGTGCAGCTTGTCACCGCCTTCACCGCCTTCTGCCGCGACGGCACGATGGTGCTCCCCACGATCGAGCCGCCCGCACCAGGCGCACGCGGACAGGGCGGCCTGAGCGGCACGCGCCGCGCGATCGCGGAGGCGACGGCCATGACCACGCGCGAGGTGATGGAGGACTCGATCACCGACGGCACGGGCAAGAAGCTGAAGGACATCCTCCGCTACACGGCGTTCGGCAAGTCGGGCACCGCGCAGCTCGTCGGCCCCGACAAGCGATACTTCGACTCGCGCTACATGTCGAGCTTCGTCATCGGCGCGCCCTTCGACGACCCGAAGATCGCCGTCCTCATCACGATCGAGGACCCCGACCTCAAGAAGACGGGCGCCTCCTACGGCGGCGGCGCCCTCGCCGGCCCGTGCGCGGCGCATGTCGTGAACGGCGTGCTCGAGTACCTCGGCGTTCCGAACGACGGCGAGCTCGTCTACAAGCCGAAGAAGCTCGCGGACGCCCGCTGACGCGGACGCAGCGGGCAGCGTCCGCTTCCCCGCGATAGCGTCCGACGCCTCCGACGCAGCCGCTACACTGCGCGCCCCATGGGTTCCTCGCTCAACATCGAACTCTCCCCGGAGCTCGTCCAGCTCGGCGTCAACATCGGCATCATCGTGCTGATGGTGCATGTGATCCTCGGCGGCTGCGCCTACGCGATCATGCTCGAGCGCAAGCTCAGCGCCTGGATGCAGGACCGCATCGGCCCGAACCGGGTGGGTCCGCAGGGCCTCCTCCAGCCGATCGCAGACGGCATCAAGTTCATGCTGAAGGAGGACTACAACCCGAAGGGCGTGGACAAGGCGCTCTTCTTCCTCGCCCCGGGCTTCATCGTCGCGCCCGCGATCATGGGCTTCGTCGTGGTGCCGTGGGCGGGCGAGATCGACCTCACTGGCCTCGTCCAGTGGCTCGGCGTCGCGCAGGCGGGCGCCGAGTACCCCGTTCGCCTCATCGGCGCGGACATCAACATCGGCATCGTCTACCTGCTCGCGACTGCCGCGCTTGGGGTCTACGGCGTGTCCCTCGGCGGCTGGGCGAGCAACAACAAGTGGTCCTTCCTCGGCGGCCTCCGCGCGAGCGCCCAGATGATCTCCTACGAGATCCCGATGGGGCTCGCGCTCCTGTGCGTGGTGCTCGTCGCGGGCACCTTCTCGCCCTACGCGATCGTCGAGCAGCAGCTCACGGGCCAGTGGAACCTCGTGCAGCAGCCCATCGCGGCGATCATCTTCTACATCTGCCTCCTCGCGGAGGCCAATCGCGCGCCGTTCGACCTCGCGGAGGCCGAGAGCGAGCTGATCGGCGGATATCACACCGAGTACAGCTCGATGAAGTTTGCGCTGTTCTTCCTCGGCGAGTACTTCCACATCGTCGTCGGCTCCGCGTTCTTCGTGCTCCTCTTCATGGGCGGCTGGTCGGTCAACCCGTTCACGGGCCATGACCTCGGCGTGACCGCGGGCCCGATTGCGGCGCTTCTCCAGTTCGCGATCGTCATGGGCAAGGTCACGCTCATGGTCTCGCTGACGATGGCGATCCGCTGGACGCTGCCGCGCTTCCGCTTCGACCAGCTCATGCGCCTCTCGTGGGAAGGGCTGATCCCGATCACGCTGGTTCTCCTGCTCACCGTCAGCTTCATGGTGTACTTCGACGCCACGCAGTACCTCTGGGCTGCGTCGATCGGCGTCGCCGCGCTCATCTACTTCCTGAAGCCAATCCTCAGCGAGGACGACAAGGCCAATCGCCGCATCCGCCTCATCGGCAGCCGCTTCAGCCCGCTGACCGATGCAGAGGGCACGCTCGCGAACCGTCCCTCGGTCGCGCTCGACGACCGTGCGCTGCCCGATCCGCGCCAAGGCATGATGAGCCAGCACTGACCGGCGCGTGCGACCGATGATCCAGTCCCTCCTCGGACTCCTCGCGCTCGGGTTCGCCACGCGCTTCCGCGTGAACGGCGCCTACTGGTCGTGGCGCAAGGAGACCGCGTTCGGCGCAGACGAATCGAAGTGGCCAAGCGCAGCGGCGCGGCGCCATGCGATGCTCGACTACGCGCGGTGGGCGTGGCGGATGCGGAAGCACGTGGCTTGAGCGGTCGCCGCTGCGGCGGCTCCCTTTGGTGCTGGTGACGCGTGTCTTGAGCGGTCGCCGCTGCGGCGGCTCCCTTTGGTGCTGGTGAGGCGTGTGTGAGCGGTCGCGGCTGCGGCGGCTCCCTTTGGTGCTGGTGAGGCGTGTTTGAGCGGTCGCCGCTGCGGCGGCTCCCTTTGGTGCGGGTGAGGCGTGTTTGAGCGGTCGCGGCTGCGGCGGCTCCCTTTGGTGCTGGTGAGGCGTGTTTGAGCGGTCGCCGCCTTCGCCGCGCGGAAATCTGTGCGATTTCACCCAAACTTTTCCCGAACATCGAGAGGTCCCCAGAAACCCCTTTAGACTCGGCGCCCATGGCGAAGAGCAGAACGGAGTTCCTCTGCCGCGAATGCGGCGGCAACCACCCGAAGTGGATGGGGAAGTGCCCCGACTGCGGCGCGTGGGACAGCCTCGAGCGGTTCACGGTCGAGGCGAACGCGTCTGCGGGCGGCGGTGCGCCCGTCTGGGGCGTGGCGCAGGACGCAGCCGACAGCGATGCGCTCGCCCGCGCGGGCATCGGGCGCGCCGTTGCGATCGGAAGCGTTCCAGAGGCGTCCGTCGCGCGGATCCCAAGCGGGATCGGCGAGTTCGACCGCGTGCTCGGCGGGGGCATCGTCCCCGGGTCCGCCATCCTTCTCGGCGGAGACCCCGGGATCGGGAAGAGCACCCTGCTGATGCAGGTCGCGGCTGCGCTCGCCGCGCGCGGAGGAAGTGCCCTCTATGTCTCGAGCGAGGAGAGCCCGCAGCAGGTGAGGCTGCGTGCCGAGCGTCTTTCGGTCGTCGCGGGAGCGGGCGGCGTGTCGGCGCTTGGCGAGAGGCTCAGCGTTCTCGGGGAGACGGGCATCGCGCGCATCGTCGAACAGGCGCGGCGCATGCGGCCGACGATCGTCCTCGTCGACTCGATTCAGCTCGTGCATCGGGCCGATCTCTCCGCCGCACCGGGCTCGATCGCGCAGCTTCGCCGCTGCTGCCTCGACCTCGTTGGGCTCGCGAAGACCACGGGCTGCGCGGTGGTCATCGTCGGCCATGTCACGAAGGAAGGAACCCTTGCGGGCCCGAAGCTCCTCGAGCACCTCGTTGACGTGGTGCTCGGCTTCGAGGGCGATAGGCATTCCGCCGTGCGCGTCGTGCGCGGCGTCAAGAACCGCTTCGGCTCGACGCAGGAGATCGGACTGTTCGAGATGCATGGCGATGGGCTCGCGGAGGTCGAATCCGCGCGCATCTCGCTCGATGGGAGGCCACCTGCCCCAGGCTGTGCGTTCGTATCCACAATGGCGGGCACCCGCTGCCTCCTCGGTGAAGTACACGCGCTGGTCGCGACGGGCTTCCTCGGCAGCGCCAAGCGCCGCGCAAGCGGGCTCGATTCCGCGCGCCTCGCCATGCTGATCGCCGTTCTCGAGAAGCACGGTGGGCTGCGCCTCTCCGATCAGGATGTGTTCGCGCAGGCGCTCGGCGGGCTCCGCATCGTCGAACCCGCATCGGATCTCGCCGTCGCGTTGGCCGTCGCGGGAGCATTCCTCGAACGCACGCTTCCCGCTGGCACGGTCGCCATCGGCGAGGTCGGCCTCACGGGGGAGTTGCGCACTGTTCCGCAGATCGAGCAGCGCGTGCACGAGTCGCTGCGCCGCGGTGCGCGCACGGTTCTCGTCCCCTCGGGCGCGCGCGTGCAGTCGCTCGCCTCTGCCGAAGGTGGTGCCAACCGTGCGGGCGAGATCGTGAAAGTCGGCACGATCTCGGGGGCGCTCGAACTGCTCTCGCCACGGATCCGTTCCCTCACGGCCGGGGGCGCAGAGGTCAAGCCCCCGCGCTCAGGTTCAACAAATCGGACTGAGGCCCGGCCTGCGAGCGGCCCGAGGCAGGCCTGACGCGCGGTTTCCGCCTCACGAAAAGTTGTCCACAAACCGTGGCATGCGCGCCTTTTGCCGAGTCGCAAACTGCTGGAGCAAAGGAACTTAAGTTTCTCCAACACTGTGCCGCTCTCACGGCAAGCGAACCACTTGACAGTCCACTAGACGAAGTCCCTTGCTCAGGGTAAGTTTCCCGTTCATCGACGCGGCCAGAGTCGGCCGATAGATGAAAGGACCGTCCGGTTCTGGCCTCTCTCGTGGTCAGGACAAGAGCGGACGGGTGGATGACCGCGGGCCGTAACGATTGCGGCCCAACAACCAAGTACGGAGAGTTTCTACACATGAGTCTCACCAAGACCGTCGGCCTTTTCGCCGGCACGACCCTCGCCTTTGGCGGCGTGGCCTTCGGCGCCGACCAGAACAGCTATGCCGCTGAGATCGCTGATCTCAAGGCCCAGATCGCCGAGATGAAGAGCGCCTCGGGCGACTCCTGGCTGACCGAGCAGCGCGCAGCTGAGATCCGCGGCATCGTCACCGATGTCCTCGCGGACGCCGACACGCGCTCCAGCCTCCAGGGCAGCGGCGCTGGCGCCGGCTACGACGGTGGATTCTTCCTCTCGTCGGCCGACGGCAACTACACGATGAAGCTGAACGTCCTCCAGCAGATCCGTTGGTCGTTCAACGACAACGATTCGCCGGTCGGCGGCGCCGAGCAGCAGTCCTTCGGCTTCGAGAACAAGCGCACGCGCCTGAACTTCTCGGGCAACATTGTTGACTCGAGCTGGTCGTACAAGGTCAGCTTCTACTTCGGCTACTCGAACAGCGTCGAGAGCTTCAGCCAGGGCGATCTCGCCGATGTGTGGGTCAGCAAGGACTTCGGCAACGGCTTCGCGCTCTACGCCGGTCAGTTCAAGCTTCCCTTCGGCGCCGAGTACGGCCTCGACGCGGGCAACCTGCAGTTCACCGACTATTCGGTCGCCGCGTCGTTTGCTGGCCCGGGCTATGGCCAGGGCCTCATGCTTGGCTACTCGGCCGACATGTTCCGCGTGCACGCCGCCTATGTGAACGGTCTCGGCGAGGCCAATCAGGCGTGGAGCAGCGGCTCTCCGAGCACCGACTGGGCCTTCGCGGCGCGCGGCGAGTTCAAGCTCGCTGGCAACTGGTCGCAGTTCGGTGATGCTCAGTCGTGGAAGGGCGAGGAGTTCGGCGCCGTGATCGGTGCCGGCTACGCCGTCGAGCGCGACGACGCCACGAACGCGACTCCGTGGTCGTACACCGTTGACGCGACCGTTGACTTCGGTGGCGCCAATGTCGCCGCTGCGTACTTCAAGACCGACGATGACGCTGGTTTCGAGATCAGCGCCTTCACCGTCTCGGGTGGCGTCTTCGTGGCCGACGACATCGAGCTCGTCGCTCGCTTCGAGAGCGTCGAGCTGAGCGAGACTGGTTCTGAAGATGTTGAGCTGAACACCCTCACGGGTGGCGCCAACTGGTACTTCGCCCGCAACACGGCGAAGGTCGGCGTCGAGTTCGGCTACGCCTTCGACGCCATCTTCACGAACGCGGCTGAGTTCGCCAACTGGGTCGAGTCGACCGACGACGGCCAGTGGGTCCTCCGCGGCCAGATGTCGTTCAGCTTCTGATCGGTTCGCCGATCTGGCGAGCATCCACCTTGTCTTTTGGCACGCAAGTGCCTCAAACACGGCTCAGTCGGCCGCCCCGAAAGGGGCGGCCGATTTTCTTTCCGCGCACTTCCACGCCGCAGCCTGTGCTCACGCACGAACACGCTCGCCCACCAAGCCGCTCAACCACGAAATCGCTCGCCGACGAAATCGCTCCACGACGAAATCTGGCGCGCACGCAGGGGCATGGCCGATATCCACAAAGCCGCCCGTCGTGCTGGCCGCAGGGCAGGGCCGCAGAGACCGTTGAACACTTCGAGAAGGAGCAGGCAGGATGCCTCACCCAACGCACAGGATGTGCCTTTCACAGAGCAGGTTGTTCCGCACGCCCGCGCAGATCCTCACGCCGCTCGTGCTAGCGGCGCTCGGGATCGCAGGGGTCGCGCGCGCGGACGGCCCGGCCGTGAACGCCACCGACGAACTCCTCAAGCGGATTGAGCGGCTCGAGGCCTCGAACCAGGCGCTGAGCGCCGAGGTGTCGACGCTCCGCGCAGCCGACGGCGATGCATGGCTCACAGAGCAGCGCGCGGCGGAGATCCGCGGCATTGTCACCGACGTCCTCGCAGACGGCGACACTCGCCGATCGCTCCAGTCGAGCGACATGACGGCGGGCTGGAACGACGGCTTCTTCATGCAGAGTGCGGACGGACGCTTCCGGCTCGAGGTCGGCGGCCTCGTCCAGATGCGCTACATCTACAGCTACATCCCCGACGGATTGTCGGGCGTGACGATCGCGAACTCCGTGATTGCTGACAATGTCGAGACGCGCAGCGGCTTCGACACTCCGAACACGCAGCTTGACTTCCGTGGCCACGCCTTCGGACCGGAGTACAGCTACCGCATCCGCGGGCAGTTCTCGAACCAGGGCGAGGCGATCGTCGGGCAGAATCCGTTCGGCAACCTCGGCTCGGGCAGCGGCACCTTCCGCCTGCTCGACGCATGGCTGCGTGCAGAGGTCTCCGACGGGATCGCGCTGCGCGTTGGCCAGTTCAAGCTGCCGTTCGCGCGCGAGCAGCTCGTCGACCAGGAGTACCAGCTCGCCGTGGCGCGGTCGACCATCGTCGAGCACCTCGGCATCGGCTACTCGCAGGGTCTCGAGCTGCAGTTCGTCTCCGACGATGTCCGAATGATGGTCGCGTACTCGAACGGCGGCACAGACAACGTCTACGGCATCCTCAAGGGCGCCGGCAGCGAGCCCCTCAACTCGGACTGGGCGAGCGATGGGGTGGACTGGGCGGTGACCGCGCGCGCGGAGTGGAAGCTCGCTGGCCGCTGGTCGCAGTTCCGCTCGATGACGAGCCCGCCAGGTGACGAGTTCGCGTTCCTCGTCGGCGTCGCTGCGCACCTCCAGGAGGGCGACCCCGACACCGGTGGAAGCCCGAACACGAGCGATCCGAACCGCTGGTACATCTTCACTGCCGACGCGAGCCTCATGTACGGCGGTGCGACGCTCTTCGGCAGCTTCACCTATTCGTCGATGGACTCTGCGTCCGCGTTCATCCTGGGCAACAACAACTTCTTCCCGCCGACGACCGCGGACATCGGCAGCAGCCATTCGTGGGGCGCCGTGCTGCAAGGGTCCTACTACTTCGATCCGAAGTGGGAGGTCTTTGCGCGCGCCGAGTTCGGCGAGGCGAGCATCTCCAACATCAACCAGATCACCACCCCTGGAGGAGCGGCAAGCCTCGAGCTCGGCAACCTGTTCAGCGTGCTGACCATGGGCGTGAACTGGTACATCGACGGCGAGGACCTGAAGTGGTCGGCGGACCTCGGCTTCGCGCTCGACTCGATCGATGGCGTCTGGTCGAACAACGCCAACGGCTGGCGCCCCGCTGCGGAGCAGAGCGAGATCGTCTTCCGCACGCAGCTGCAGATGGCGTTCTGACCCGCGGAACGCACGGCCGGCCCGAAGCCCCGACATCCCCCAAACCCCCGATTTCCCCGCACAGCGCCGCCGACAGCGGCGCTGTGTTCTCCTACACTCTCGACTTCCCCGAAGGTCGCGCACCGCCGCCGCTTGCGGCGCCACGCCGCCGTTCGCAGAGCCGAGACCATGCCGACCGCAGCAGCAGCGACCGAACCAAGCCAGCCCGCAGCCACGGTGATCCACCGCATCGAGGTGCGGCAGCGTCGGGGGCACCACGATCCGCGCGGCGCGTCCGTCGAGCGTGCCATCGCGTCGCTCGGCCTCGCGCGCGCGCCGAAGCGCGTGGAGCATGCTGCGGTCTATCTGCTTCAGGGTGAGCTGACCGCCGCGGAGGTCGACAGGATCGCGAACGAACTGCTCGCGGACTGCGTCACCCAGTCTGCAGAGATCCACGCGTCGACCCGAGCGTCGCGTCCGTCGACGACGCCGGGAATCTCTGTCGTCGAGGTGCATCCGCTGCCCGGCGTCACCGACCCTGCGGCCGAGAGCGTGCAGGCTGCGATCCTGGCGCTCACGGGCCGCACGGTCGATGTGCGCACGGGCGACCGCTACGACCTCCATGGCGTCGACAGGATGGTGGCACAGACCGTCGGTGAGCGTCTGCTTGCAAACCCCGTGATTCAAGCGATCCACACGGAGCCCTTTTTCCCGAGCGCGTTCGTGGCGGGCAAGCCCTACACGCTTGCGATCCGCGAGGTGGCAATCACGAAGCTCGCGGACGCAGAGCTCGAGAAGCTCTCGCGCGAAGGGCACCTCTTCCTGTCGCTCGACGAGATGAAGGCGCTGCAGGCCGAGTACCGGCGCCTCGGCCGCGAACCGCGCGAGATCGAGCTCGAGACGCTCGCCCAGACCTGGAGCGAGCACTGCGTTCATAAGACGCTCAAGTCGACGGTGCGCTACCGCGAGCTGTCGCACGATCCCGCGTTCGAGGGACAGTGGTCGCTTGTGGCCGATGCATCGTCGCGCCCGAACCACGAGGTCGCGGCCGACGGCACGGTGACGGTGAGGAACCTGTTGAAGTCGACCGTCGCCGCGAGCACGCACGAACTCATGAAGGACGGCATCGACTGGTGCCTCTCTGTGTTCGTCGACAACTCGGGCGTGGTCGCGTTCGACGATGAGCACGCCGTCTGCTTCAAGTGCGAGACGCACAACCGCCCGAGCGCGATCGAGCCCTACGGCGGCGCCGCGACGGGAATCGGCGGCTGCATCCGCGACATCATCGGCACGGGCCTCGGCGCCAAGCCGATCGCCGCGACCGACGTCTTCTGCGTCGCGTACCCGGACATCGCCGAGGTTCCGCGAGGGTGCCTCGACCCGCGCCGCATCCTCACGCAGGTGGTCGCGGGCGTGCGCGACTACGGCAACCGCATGGGCATCCCCACGCTCAACGGCGCGGTCTACTTCGACGACAACTATGTCGGCAACCCGCTCGTCTACTGCGGCTGCATCGGCCTGATGCCGCGCAGCTGCGTGAAGGGCGCCACCAGGAAGGGCGACCTCATCATCGCCATCGGCGGCCGCACGGGCCGCGACGGGATCCACGGCGCGACCTTCTCGAGCGCGGAGCTGACCGACAAGCACGCAGACGAGTTCAGCCACGCGGTGCAGATCGGGAACGCCATCACCGAGAAGAAGGTGCTCGACGCGATCCTCGCGATGCGCGACCGCGCGGGCGGGCCGCTCTACAGCGGCCTCACCGACTGCGGCGCCGGCGGGTTCTCGAGCGCCGTCGGCGAGATGGCGGGCGAGATCGGCGCGACCGTGCACCTCGACCGCGCGCCGACCAAGTACGACGGGCTTTCGCCGACCGAGGTGTGGATCAGCGAGGCGCAGGAGCGTCTCGTGCTCGCGGTGCCGCGCGCGAACATCGACGAACTCGCGCGGATCTGCGCGGATCACGGCGTCGAGTGGTGCGAGCTCGGCGTGTTCGGGCTCGAGAACGCGCAGGGCGGCCACGACATCGCGCTCTTCTGGCACGGCACCGAGGTCGGGCGCCTTTCGTGCGAGTTCCTGCACGGCGCGATCCCGATGCCGGTGCGCGAGGCGGTGTGGGACGCATCGTGGGCCGCGCAGCAGCGTGCGCCGAAGCGCGCGCCGCGGTTCGAGCGTGATCTTGCCGATGCGCCCGCCGACGCGCTGCGCGTCCTCGAGATGCTGCTTGCGCATCCGAACATCGCGAGCAAGGCGTGGATCATCCGCCAGTACGACCACGAGGTGCAGGGTTCGAGCGTGCTGAAGCCGCTCGTCGGCGCGCCCGTCGGCGCGTCGGGCGGCGGGCATGCTCCAGCCTGCGGCGGGCCTGGTGACGCCGCCGTCATCCGTCCAAAGAAGGACTCCGACCGCGCGCTCGCGATCGCCAACGGCCTCGCGACGGGACTCGGCTCCGACCCCTATGCGATGGCGATCGCTGCGATCGACGAGTGCGTGCGCAACCTCGTGTGCGTTGGCGCCGACCACACGCGCATCGCGATCCTCGACAACTTCTGCTGGCCGAGCTGCAAGGACCCGCGCAACATGGGCGCGCTCGTCCGCGCGTGCGCGGGCTGCTACGACGCAGCGAAGGCGTACCGCGCGCCGTTCATCTCGGGCAAGGACTCGCTCAACAACCAGTTCGTCACCGAAGACGGCCGCACGATCCAGATCCCGCCCACGCTTCTCATCTCGGGCTTCGCGCCCGTTGAGAAGGATACGCGCGCCGTATCGATGGACGCGAAGCGCGCGGGCTCGAGGCTCGTCGCAGTCGGCACGACCACGAACCGCCTCGGCGGCTCGCACTTCGCGATGCTCGCGGGCACGCATGCGGGTTCGCCGAAGATCGCGGCACCGTGCCTCAAGACGGGTCCCGCGAACGCGGCTGCGGTCGCGCGCGCGATCCACGCGGGCGTCGTCCGTTCGGCGCACGATGCGAGCGAGGGCGGCATGCTCGTCGCGGCCGCCGAAATGGCGTTCTCGGGCGGGCTCGGGCTCGCGCTCGATCTCTCGAAGCTTCCGTGCGACGGCGAAGCCGGATTCCTTGCGCGCGCGTTCGCGGAGGACGCGTCGCGCTACCTGCTCGAGGTCGACGAGGCGGATCTCCCCGCGCTCGCGAAGGCGCTCGGCGCCGTGCCGCATGCGGTGATCGGTTCGTTCGACGGCAGCGGCGAACTCGCGCTCGCGGGCGCGGGCGGCGTTGCGCGCGCGAAGGTACGCGCGCTCGGCGACGCATGGAGCGGCGGCATGGCCGCAGGAGGATTCTCTTGAGTCGTCAGGCGAAACCAGCATCGCTCCGCGCGCTCGTCATCACGGCGCCCGGCATCAACTGCGACGGCGAGCTCTGCGAGGCGTTCGAGCTCGCGGGTTGCGCGGTCGACAGCGAACTGCTGTCGCGGCTCTCGCGCGAACCCGCGCAGATCGACCGCTACGACCTGATCGGCCTGCCCGGCGGCTTCAGCTATGGCGACGACATCGCGGCGGGCCGCATCATGGCGGCGCTCATCCGCCAGTCGATCTATCCGGCGCTTGCGGCCGCGATCGAGCGAGGTGTCCCGATGATGACGCCGTGCAACGGGTTCCAGATCGCCGTGCAGGCCGGGCTTCTGCCTGGTCCTGCGGCGGGCGAGCCGTGGAGCGATGTGCCCGCTGAGCCGACCGTCGCGCTTGCGCAGAACGCAACCGCGCGCTTCAACGACATCTGGACCACGATGGAAGTCCCTGCGAGCACGCGCTGCGTGTGGACGCGTGGCCTCGTGATGGATGCCGACACGGCGCTGATTCCGTGCGCGCACGGCGAAGGCCGCTTCGTCGCAGACGAAGATACCATCGCCGAGCTTGAGGCGAACGGTCAGGTCGCCGTGCGCTACGGCGCGGGCGACCACTTCAACGGATCGATCAACCGTATCGCAGGCATCTGCGATGCATCGGGCCTCGTGTTCGGCCTGATGCCGCACCCCGAGCGCTACCTGCGCTGGACGCAGCATCCGCGGTGGACGCGGCTCTCGGAAGCGCAGCGCGCGGGCGACCCGCCCGGGCTTCAGATGTTCAGGAACGCCGTCGCACACGCGATGGCGCGGCGCGAAGGCGCAGGAGCGCGACGATGACGACCACTGCAACGGCAGGCACGAAGACGCTCCGCTGCGCCACGGTCGGTGTCGGCAAGATGGGGCGCCATCACGCGCGTCTCTACGCGACGACGGAGGGATGCGAGCTCGTGGGCGTGGTCGACGGGAACGCGGACCGTGCCGCAAAGATCGTCGAGGAGTGGGGCGGCCGCGCGTTCCCGTCGGTCGATGAGCTGATCGCCTCGGGCGTCGACGCCGTGACCGTCGCCACGCCGACCGTGACCCACCGCGTGATCGTCGAGCCTCTTCTCAAGGCGGGCGTCGCGTGCCTCGTCGAGAAGCCGCTTGCGCCCGATGTCGCGGAGGCGCGCGCGATCGCGGACCTCGCGAAGAGCACGGGCGCGCTCCTTCAGGTCGGCCACGTCGTGCGCTACGACCCCGTGATGGTGGCGATCCGTGAACTCGTCGGCGCAGGCTCGATCCGCCCGCGCTTCATCGAGATCGACCGCGTCAGCCCCATGACCTTCCGTTCGGTCGATGTCGGTGTCGTGCTCGACATGATGATCCATGACATCGATGTGCTGCTTGCCTTGACGGGCTCAGAACCCGAGGAGATCCACGCGAACGCCGTGTGCGTGGTCGGCGAGGCGGAGGATGTCTGCAACGCGCGGCTCGTCTTCCCAGCGGGCCCGGATGGCATCCGCTGCACTGCGAATGTGACCGCGAGCCGCCTCGCGCTCAAGACCGAGCGCAAGATCCGCCTCATCAGCGAGGACGCGTACGTGTCCGCCGACTTCGTCGAGAAGAAGGGCACGGTCGTGCGCAAGACGGCGAACGCGTCGCAGCTTGCCGATGTGCGCGAGCGCCTGCGCAAGGGCGAGGATCTCTCGGGCGTCAACTACCTCGAGATGATCGCGATGGAGCCGCTTGCGGTCGGCTCCGGCGAGCCGCTGAAGCTGCAGCTCCTCGACTTCCTCGACGCCGTGCGCACGAGCCGTCGGCCGCTTGTCAACGCGGAGGACGGCTTCGCGGCCGTCCGCACCGCTGAACGCATCGTGGCCGCCGCGAAGGCGGCGGGCGCGCGGATGGTCTGAGCAGACGCTCGACCGGCCGCCGCGAATCGCCGATGAGGCCTTCATGCCGACCGCCGACCGCTACAGCCCTGAAGCACCCGCCGAGTGCGATGTCGCCATCGTCGGTGGTGGCTTCAGCGGACTGATGTCGCTCGTGCGGCTCGCGCGGTGCGCGCCGAAGTGCCAGTGCGTGGTGTTCGAGCGCCGTCCGCTTGCTGCGCCCGGCGTCGCGTATGGCGCGTGCGACGGCGAGCACCTCCTGAATGTCCCCGCCGGCCGCATGGGCGTCTTCGCCGATCGTCCGACCGGCTTCCACGAGTGGCTCGAGCGCACGGCCCCTGGCCGCCATCGCGCCGACGAGTTCGTGCCGCGTGCGCTCTTCGGGCGCTACCTAGCGGAGTCCGTGTCGCAGACGCTCGCAGAGACGAAGGCGTGCGCCGCGTTCGTTCGCGATGCGGTCGTGCACATCGAGCCACTCGGGCAGCGCTTCGAGCTCCTGCTCGCATCGGGCCGTACGGTGCTTGCGCGCGGCGTGATCCTCGCGCCTGGCCTTCCGCCTGCGCGTGCGCCGTGGCGAGCGGTCGACGAAGGCGTCACGCGTTCGCTGCTTGCGCACGATCCGTGGGACCAGTCCGCCGTCCGGAACCTCGCGCCGGGTGGTGACGCCGTCCTCGTCGGCAGCGGTCTCACCGCGATCGACCTCGTGATGAGCCTTCGCCGCAGCGGGTGGACGGGCCGCATCGTGCTCGTCTCGCGCAATGGTCGCCTGCCGTTGCCGCACGCCGCGTCGCACGGCGCGGGAATCGCCTACGACCCGCAGGAACTGATGCAGGGTGCGGACGCCGCGTTCCGCGCGGTGCGCCGAGCCGTGCGCGAACTCGCGCGCGAGGGCCACGCGTGGCACGCCGCGATCGACGGCGTGCGCCCGCACGTCCAGGCCGTGTGGGGCGCGTGGCCTCTCGCGGAGCGGCAGATCTTCCTGCGCCGTCTGCGGCCATACTGGGAGATTCACCGTCACCGTGCGCCTCCGCACCTTCTCGCGGCGATCGAGCGCGAGCGCGCCGCGGGTTCGATCGAGGTGATCGCGGGGGCGATCGCATCGATGCGCATGGACACGGATGGCACGCACGCGGAGGTCGTCGTGCGCGCGCAGCGCGGTTCGGTTCGTTCGCTGCGCGCCTCGCGCGTCATCAACTGCTCGGGGCCGGCGATGAGCGTGTCGGAGACGCTCGACCCGTTGCTCGGCGCGATGTTGCGCATGGGCCTCGCATCGGCCGATCGACTTGGACTCGGCTTGCGCGCCGATCGCGATGGCCGCCTGATCGGCGCGGAAGGCACCGTGCAGCCCCGCGTACGCCTCGTCGGGGCGCTGCGTCGAGGTGAGCTTTGGGAGTCGACCGCCGTCCCCGAGCTGCGCGCCCAGGCCGCTGTCGCCGCAGAGTCGATCGCGCAGGAGCTCGGCTGCGGCTCTGCCGATCGCCACGCTTTCCCAGGGACCGCCGAGAGCGCGCCGCGCGGCTCGGTCGGAGGTTGCGCATGAGCGCGAAACCGCGCCCGGCGACCGCTGCCCTCTCCCCGTGCGAGCGGCTCTGGATCGGCTCGCATCTCTCGACGGCGGGTTCCTTGCGCGCTGCGATCGACGAGGCGGTGGGCTTTCGCTTCGGCGCCGTCCAGATCTTCACCCGCAACCAGCGCCAGTGGGTCGCGAAGCCGCTTGCGAAAGACGAGATCGCCGACTTCCACGCTGCGCGCAGGGGAACGGTGTTCGCCGACCATTCGCGGATCGTCAGCCACAACAGCTATCTCGTGAACCTCGCGTCGCCAGACGAGGAGAACCTCGCGAAGTCGCTCGCCTGCGAGCGCGCCGAACTCGAGCGCTGCGAAGCGCTCGGCGTCGCGGTTTCGGTCGCGCATCCCGGCGCCCACATGAACGCCGTCGGCGGCCGCGGCCGTAAGCCCGCCGACCCAAACGACCTCGACGGCGAGCCGAGCCCCGACGAACTTGCGGGGCTCCGCCGCATCGCCAAGTCGATCGATCGGCTGCATGCGGAGCTCAAGGGCTATCGCGTCAAGATCGCGCTCGAGACGACAACGGGTTCCGGCACGAACCTCGGCTACGCGTTCCACCACCTCGGGCGAATCCGTGACATGGTGAAGGCACCCGAGCGCATCGCCTACTGCATCGACACCTGCCATGTCTTCGCTGCGGGGTACGACGTCTCGACGCCTGCAAAGGCGCGCGCCACGCTTGAACGCTTCGACCGCGAGGCGGGGCTCGCGCATGTCGCGGCCATCCATGTGAACGACTCCGAAGCGCCGTCTGGCTCTCGCAAGGACCGACACGCCCACATCGGCGAGGGCGTCTGCGGCGACGCCTGGTTCAGGGCTGTCCTGCGGCATGCTGCGTTTGCGGCAGTTCCCAAGGTGCTCGAGACAGAGAAGGGCCAGGCGCCCGATGGCCGACCGTGGGATGCTGTGAACGCAGAGCAACTGACGAATCTGGCGTGACCCGTGCGGTCGAGTCGTCGCGACTCAATCAGAGCGCGTGTCTGAGGCGGCTCAATCTGCCTCGCCATTACAGGAACACGCGCGTCTGGCCCGAAGATAGCCTCGCAGTCTGTCTGTGCGGAGTGCCTCGGGCAACCGCTCGGAGCATCGGGGGCGCTGTCGGAACGGAACCGCAGATCGGGCGAACCGGCGGCACGGCACCATCGTCACGGCCGAACTCCGTCTCCGCGGGCAGCAGGTGTGGCGCTCACTTCGGTTGGAGTCTTCATGCACGCTCTTCGTTCGAACCAAACTCCCCATCGCTCCATGCGCAACTCCGAGAAGCGTCTCGCTGTGTCCCTCTCGCGCGCGGGAGCCGTTGGTCTCGTGTCGATCCTCGCATCCGCCTTCATGCTCACCGCCTGCGCGCCGAAGCCCGTCCCCCGCTCGGGAAGCAGCGAAAGCCGTTTAGCCGAGCCACGCCGCGCGCCAGTCCTCCGCCTCGAGCCGAACGCGGCGGAGGAAGAGCGGCTCGCAAGCGCGACCGAGGCTGCCGCGAGCGCCGACTACGACACGGCGCTGCGCATCTTCCGCGACCTGCTCGCCGAGAACCCGACGCTCGTCGACGCCCACACGGGAATGGGCGGCGTTCTCGAGGAGAAGGGCGAGCTCGAGCTTGCGGAGTCTTCGTATGCGCGCGCCACGCGGCTCGACCCGACGAACTTCGCTGCAGCATCGGGCCACGGCCGCGTGCTCGAGGCGCTTGGGCAGTTCAGGCTCGCGGTGCGCGCCGTCCAGCGCGCGCTCGTCGCACGCCCTGCCGACGTCGACATGAATCTCGCGATGGCGCGCCTGCTTCTCGCGACAGGCCAGGCGGAAGGCTCGATCGCCTTCGCGGAGCGCGCGGCGCGGCTTGCACCAGACAACGGCTATGCGCATCTCGCGCTCGCCCGCGCCTACTCGCGCGTCGGCCGTGGACGCGACGCGATCCGCGAGTACGAGGCCGCCGTCGAGCTGATCGAACCGCCAGCCGATGTCATGCTGGCGCTCATCAACGCCTATGGCGAGGCGAAGCGGTTCCAGGAGGCTGCGAACGCAGCGGAGGCGCTGACGCGCACCTCGCCGAGCGCGGCGGCGTTCGAGCGATACGGTTGGGCGCTCTTCCGGCTCGGCGACTTCGACGGCTCCGACCGCGCCTACCGCATGGCGATCGAGCTCGACCCCGCCTACTGGCCCGCGCTCAACGGCGTCGGCGTGAACGCGCTCAACCTGTGGATCAAGAACGGGCGCGATGCGAAGGATCCGCTCCGCGACGAGGCGCGGCTCATGCTGCAGCGCTCGCTGCGGGCAAACCCCGACCAGCCCAAGGTGGCGGGGCTCCTCATCAAGTACAGGCTCTGAGTCGGCACGCCGGTCGGTCGCCCGTCTACCATTGGCGCCATGCCAGACGCGAGCCCAGTCGACCCGTCGCTCCTCGAGTTCTTCGATTCGCCGAGCGACACGCCCTTCGTGATCGAGCATGTGAGCGAGGAGTTCACCTCGGTGTGCCCGAAGACAGGCCACCCCGACTTCGCGCACATCATCCTGCGCTATCAGCCTGCGGCGGTGTGCGTCGAGTTGAAGAGCCTCAAGCTCTACTACCAGAGCTTCCGCAACGCGGGGATCTTCTACGAGGCCGTCACGAACCGCCTGCGCGACGACCTTGCGGAGGCGATGAGCCCATCGTGGATGCAGGTCATCACGGTTTGGAAGGGCCGCGGCGGCATCCGCTCGCGCATCGTCGCGACCACAGGCGAGGTGCCCGCGTGCTGGACGACGCGGCTCGATGCGTGAGCGAGCGCCTCACGCGCGGCGTCGACTCACGGTCGGCGGCGCCCGCCGCGCGTCGGAAGCGCCCCGATCGCCTCTGCGGCACCCGGCCCGACTTCATTGAGAAGCGTCTCCTGCAGGCGGCGATGCACGCTCGCTTCGAGCTGCTCGAGGTCCGCGCGCAGCTTGCGGCGTGAAGCCGTGCGCGCGCTGAGCGTCTGCATGTCGATCCCAGCGGGCGACTGCGTGGCTGCAGGCTTCTCGCTTGCGGCGACGAACGCCTCGCAGAGGCTCTCGCGCGACTCGATCCACTCCGCGCGGAGCGCGTCGATTGCACCGCGCGTCGACGCGGGAAGCGCCTCGACGGCGAAGGCGCGCGCAAAGAACGGCTCGAGGTCGCGCGGCATCCTGTAGGCAGCGGGCGTCATGGCGCGCGCGATGCCGCGCCGCACGGCCTTGACGGCCGTCTCGTCCGCCGCGACGAGCGATAGGAGCGCCTCGCGCGTGCGGCGGTTCGCGTCCGCGACCGCTGCGCGGGCCTCGCTTGCGCGCTTGGCTGCGTCGCTGAGGCGCAGGCTCGTCTCCTCCGAGAGCTCGACCGTGCGCGCCATCTGCGTGGTCCCGTCGGGCAGCGTCACATCGCCTTCGACTGTCAAGGCCTCGAGCGCCTCGACCTGAATGCGCTCGCTTTCCGTGACGGCCGCGCGCATCGCCCCGAGCGCTGCGACCGAGGACTCGTCCCATGCGCGAAGCTCGCCCGCGAGGAGCGCGCGGCTGGCATCCGAGAGCGCAGCGCCCTCGACGATCGCGACGAAGTCCGCAGCATGGGCACCGGTCTCGCCTGCGAGGAGTCGAGCCCGCGCGCGCGCGCGGCGCGCCGACTCCGTCTCAAGCAGCTTGTCGGCTGCGACCACTGCGCGCAACTCGTCGAAGAGCCGCTCCTCGGACTCGTCGATCGCCCGCGCGAACGCAAGCCGCGCGTCGAGCGACTCGCCGCTCGGGCCACCGATCACGAACGACATGACGGCACCCTCGCCTTCGGGTTGCGCAGGCTGCGTCGCCTGCGCGAACGCGCGCTCCGCCTCGTTGCGCGCCTCCATCGCGCGCGCCACGAGCTCGTCGAAAAGCGGCCGCAACGCGCCGTCGAGCCCGAGGCGGGTGGCCAAGGCGTCGAGCGCCTTCGCATCGAGTCGTGGCGCGACGGACGAAGTGCCGCCGAGCGAGCCAAGTCCCGCGAAGCCGAAGCCCATCATGTCGTCGCCGAGGTCGTCGCCAGAGAGCTCCGTGAACTCCCCGTCGGGGCCGCCGATGACGACGCTCACCTGCACGCCGCCGCCCTCGAAGGCTCCATCGCCGCCACCGAACACCTCGATCGGCATGGCGGCCATTTCGCGGCCGGTGCCCTCGACCAGCCGATCGAGGCCGGCGGCAGCGAGCAGCTCGTTCGCGTCTCGGGTCGAGATCTGCATGAGGTCGGCGCCCATCCGCGTCAGCACGCCTTGGATCCTCTCGAACTCGGGGTCGTTCGCTTCCGGGCCAAAGCTGATCTCAGGCTGCAGTCCGTTCGCGGCGAGGTCGTCGACGAGGCCCATCATGCCGTCGAGCATGGGCCGCGCCACCAGGTCGTGCGCTGCGATCGCAGCGTCGACGGCCGCGGACTGCGACTCGCTGAGCCTGCCTGCTGCGCGCAGCGACTCGATGCGCCGTCGGGCCGCATCGAAGGGCCCGTCCGAGAGAAGCGTCGGATAGAGCCCGCGCACGAGGTCCGCGCGCAGCGCTGAGGCGGTCTGCGGCGAGAGCGCGATCTCGATCTCGCCGAGCGTGTCGCGGTGCAGCCTTCGGATGCGCGCATCGATCTCGCGGAGGTCGGAGTCCGCGGCGCGCGTGATCTCGCGCATGCGCCGCCACCACTCGCCGCCATCGGTCTCGCCCGCCTCGTTCTCCCCGGCTCCGGCGGCGGGGGCGTTCGCGGCCTGCGCGGCACGCGCCTCCGCGATGCGCACGCCGCGCGCCAATGAGGCTTCCGCCATGCGTTCGAGGAGCTGCGTGAGCGAAAGGTCGTAGGCGTCGAGCGAGGGCTGCGCGCGCGAGCGCTCATCTGCGGAGAGCGACTCGAACGCCGACGTCGAGCGCAGGTCGAACTCTGGCGCCGTGCGCGGCATCCCGAAGCGGGGGATCGCCGCGAGTGCACGCCTGCGCGCCATCGCGTTGCGCATCGACTCTGCGCGCAACGACTGCTCGGCGGTCAGGACACCTGCGAGTCCGTCGACGAGCTGGCCGTCGAGGAGCGCAGCGCTGCGGAAGAGCCTCCGCCTGAGCTCCGCCTCGCGCTTCGCCTCCTCGACCGACGCACCCTGCATGAAGCGCTCGCGGTCGTTGAGGTCGCGCGCCACGCCCTGCATCGCTGGCTCGACTTCGTTCCGCTCGAACTCGCGGAAGCGCTTGAAGTACTCGTCGTGGAGCCCGAGCGCGACCTCGCGCATCGCCTCGTCGATCCGCGCCGCGCGCATCATGCCCTCGAACTCCGCAGCCGACACGGGGCTCGGTAGGCGCTGCACAAGCTGCGCCTCGGCGGCCGTCGCCACGCCCGCCGCGAGCGCAAGACCAGCGAACATGGACGGCATGGCGAGGCGCACGCAGCCGAGCCTGACGATCCCTGCGGCAAGCCCTGCGAGAGGGCCAGCGCTTCTGCGGTTGCAAGGCGTGGTGGATGTGCTGTTCGCGCGAGTATCAATGCGGTGTTGCATGCGGGGCTCCGTGTCGGTGAGGCAGATGATGCAGCATGGCGCGCGATCCGTTGCGCTGGGCGGGATAAAGACTTCGAATTTCCCCGCAATGTGCCGGAAAGCGCGCACCTGGCGCCGCGCGAGTCTTGATGCCACGCTGCGACTGCGTGTACCCTCTCCCATTCGGCATCCGCCGGCGGCGGCGCATCGCTCGCGCGAGGCGCGTCGTTCTCGGCGGGCCGACTTCCCAACCCCTCGGGGCATCCGTCCGCGCGTCGGTCTGCGCGGGCGCCGTCGGGGCGTCCGGTTCGAACGCCCGCTCTCGGACCCCTCACGAAGGAGTCTCCATGCGATCCAGCTTCTCATCCGCTTCAGCGGGCGGCGTCTCAGCCACTTCGCCAGGCACTTCCTCATCCAAGTCGTCGAGCGCGGCCGATGCCGCGGTCGCCGCATCGCTCGATGCCGCCGTGCACGCGAAGGCGATCGAGCTCTCCTCGACCCTGCTCGAGACCTGCGCCACCGCAGGCGTCGGGAACCCGACCGTGGCCATGGCCGCCGTGCATGTGGCGACCACGCTGCTCTACCAGTCGATGCGATGGGACCCCGCCGCGCCGCGCGCGCGGAACGCGGACAGACTGATCCTCTCCGACGCGTCGCACGCGCCGCTTCTCTACGCCGCGTACGCCGATCTCGGGGTCCCCGCCTTCATCGACGGAGCCTGGAGGCCGCTTGCGGCGTCGGACCTCGTGCGGTTCGGGCGCGGCGATGGCCCGCTTCCGGCATCGCCGCTGCCGTCGCGCCTCGCCGCCATCGATACGGCGACGGGCGCCGCGGGAGCAGGGCTGTCGCTGGCGATCGGTGCCGCGCTCGCGGCGCGGTTCGACGGCGAGGAGCGCCGCCACTTCGTCCTGATCGGCGACGGCGAACTGCGCGAAGGCGTCCTCTTCGAGGCGCTCGCGCATCTCGCCGAGGAACGGCTCGCGGGCGTGACGCCCGTCTTCCTCGTGTCTCCGCTCGGCTCGGGCGACCGCGCGGCCGCGGTCGACGGCACGGAGGCGTTGGGTCGCAGGCTCGCAGCGCTCGGACTCCACGTGGTCGAGATCGATGGCCATGCACCGGCGCGCGTCCGCGCCGCCGCCGAAGAGACCGCGCGTCGCGCGGCCGCGAACCAGCCGACGGCGATCATCGCCCGCGTCGTACGGGGCTGGGGTGCGAAGAGCCTGCAGGGCGGAGCGTGGAGCGGCCGCATCCCGACCGGTGACAAGCTCCGCACTGCGCTCGAGGAGCTCCGCGCCTCGCGCATCGGTCTCACGCGCTCCTACGGCGTGGCGAACTCGCGCCCGACGCCGCGCGCGGCTTCAGAGGCGTCGCGGCACGATGCCTCCGTGAAGGGCCCGTCCGCGCAGATCGCTCCGTTGGCCGACTTCGCGCGCGCCATGCGCGAGGCCGACATGACGGCGCTCTACCAGACGGGTCGCCTCGCGCCGCGTCGGGCGCATGCGCTGGCGCTGCGCGTCCTCGGTCGCGCCATGCCCGAGCTGTCGCTCCTCGAGAGCGAGGCCCGGCGCACGCTTGCGGGCGAGCTCTTCACAGCCGATCGTGCACTTGCCCCGCGTGCCCACGAGTTCCGCGGCGCAGAGCAGCACATGGTGCTCGCGGCGCGCGGCCTCGCGGCCTCGGGCCGTATGCCGTTTGTGGCCGCGTGCGCGCGCAACCTCCTCCGCACGCACGAAGAGCTCCTCGCAGCAGCGCAGGAGGGCGCCGCGCTGCGGCTCGTCGCCACCGATGCGGGCCTCTCCGCCGTCGCCTCGGGCCCCGCGTCGACCGCGCTCTCCGACCTCGCCTCGCTCAGGCCCCTCACGGCCATTCGCGATGCATCGGGCACGCCCGCGCTCCACATCCTCCAGCCGTCCGACGCCTACTCGGCCTACGCGCTCACGCTTCTCGCGGCCAGTCACGATGGGCTCTCGCTCCTCAGGCTTCCCGCGGGCGAACTCGAGTTCCTCTACACGCCTGAGACGGAGTTCGCGCTCGGGCGCTTCGAGGTGCTTGTCGAAGGGCGCGATCTTCTCATCGTCACCGCGGGCGCGATGGTGCACGAAGTGAACCGCGCGCTCGACGGTCTCGACGAAGCGGGAATCGACGCGACGATCGTCGACCTCTACTCGATTCCCTTCGACGAGGAGGCGCTGCTCGACCTCGCGAACCGCAACGGCGGTCGGATCCTCGTCGTCGAAGACAACCAGGGCGCGCCGATCGCAGGCGCCGTCTCGGAGGCGTGCTCCGCCTCGGGCGACGGCTTCACCCTCGAGTCGATGTGCGTGCGCACGCCCACGGTCGTCGCACGCACCTTCGCCGACGCGCTCACCGAGTCGCAGCTCCGCGCCGCAGACATCGTGGCGCGCGCCTCGCGCATGGTCGGGATCGGCGCGTAGCGGTCGCTGCCTTCCGCTACTTCGCGGGCGCTGGGCGCGGCGCGGGCTCGGGGCGTCGCCCACCACCCGTACCCGCAGCCCTCTCCGCGGAGACGGCGGGGATCTCCGCATGCCCGCGGGCGCGGAAGTACTGCGCGATCTCGCGATGAAAGCGCAGCCGCGCGTGGACGCGCGTCGCGGCATCGTCGAGTCCTTCGACAAGCTCGATCGCGCCCTGCGTGGGCAGATCCTGTCGCCCCGCGCGGCGCTCCGCCGCCAGCCACGCTTCGAGGCGCGACCGAAGGCTCTCCGCCGCGAGATGACGCGCTCGGTCGTCGCGGCTGCCGCAGACGATGCGCACGCGCTCGGCGAGGATCGGGCCGACGCGCGACGGTTCGCGCAGGAGGCGCCGCGCGATGTCGCGTGCCGCCCATGATTCGGCGACCTCGAGGTCGACCTCGCCCGTCTCTCGGTCGATGAATGCTCTCGGCGCGCGCCGTGCGGCGTCGAACGGCGACCACATCGCCGCGAGTTCGTGCCAGAAGAGGCCTGATCGGCCGCTTGGGTCGAGCGCCGCCTCGAGCGCGAGCTCCTCGCGCAGCGTGAGGCGGATGAGGTCGTCTTCGGGGCCGAGGATCGCGCGCAGCGAAGGGGTCTCGTTCCCATGCGGGTCGCTGAAGAGGTTCGCGTCGCGGTAGAGGTCACGCCCTGCAAGCGCGGCGAGGTCGACGAAGCTCGGCGCGCTTGCGCACGCGGCACCGAAGGTCGCAGGCGCCTCGATCGCGAGGTGGACCGCGGACCACCCGCCATGACCGTGTCCAACGACCACGCGCGCATCAGCCGACGGGATCAATCGGAAGCGTTCCTCGAGATGGGGGATGAACTCCTCGACGAGCGCGCGCATGCGCGGCCCGTGCGTCTCGCTGTCGAGGAACCCGCCGTGCCCCCACGGCGTCTCCGCGTGGAGATAGACCCACACGGCCTGCGGCATGGTGGCGCGCGCCTCGGGCGTCGACACGATCCGCGCCAGCTCGATCGCGTCGAGCCATGCATCGTGTGTGTCGCCGATCACGTAGATCGTCGGCCAGCGGCGTCGTGGGAACGCAAGGTCGTCGTAGCCGTGCGGGAAGACAACGAGCGCCTCGAGGGTGTCCCCCGCTGCGCCAACCGAGGCAACGGTCGCGGTGCCCGTCGCGCTGCCGGATGTGCGCTGCCGATGCGCGCGCAGCAGCGCGCTCGGGCGACGCACCAGCGTGGCGCCCGCCACATCGGGCGGCTTTGCCGCTTCCACCCGCTCCGTCAGATCAAGCTTGATCTCGTCGAACCTGTCGGATGCCAGCTCGATGGTCGCAACTTCCGAGAAGAGGTTCCCCGAGCCAAGGTGCCCGGGCGTGCCGCGGTCGAGGTCGAGCACCGCCTGCACGCGCCAGCGCCCGGAGAGTTCCGCGAGGCGATGCGTCGCGACCAGTCCTGCGGTCGCCGTCTCCCCGAGCCCGTTTCCCGTCACGAGTTCGAGCTCGCCCTTCGCGATCGCGTCCGTCAGGATCGGAATCGACGCCACCACCGACCGATGGTCAAGCGGCGGCCCCGCGACTGGCTCGACGCCTGCGAAGCGCGGCTCGTCGGGGACGAGCAGCAGGATCAAGCGCCCTTGGAGGCCCGCACTGGGGGCCTCTTCAGCCGCCGCAAGCGCGACCCGAACGAGATATCGGTCCTGCACTGCAGCCTGTTGGGCCGCAGCAGGCGCGACCTCGCCCGACATCGTCTGTCCGAGGGCTGGAGAGGTCAGGCCGACCCCCGTCAGCAGGGCCGCGAGCAGGCCGCGTACGGCGCGGACTCGGGCAGGAAAGGGCCTCTTCCACGGCATGCGTTGATCGATGGCGGCCTCGGATGCCGATAGATCGGGGCCGCTCGGACCCTCTTCCCGCGGGCATGCGCCTCGGCCGATGCCGACCCCGTCCGTGCATCGGCGAACCACGCCGAGGCTGGGGTCGAACGCAGCGGGTAGACGCAAGAGGCCGAACGACGGATGGAGTAGACGCATGGTTGACCAACCGCTCCGAGCATTCCTGCCGTTCCGCACAGCACTCGCGTGGATGCTGGCGGCCCTGCTTCCCGTGACCGTCTTGGCGACTTCGGGTTGCGCACCGCATCGTACGCTCGAAGACGAACTCCTCCGCTCGGGTCGGTCGGTCGGGGATGCCGTGCGTTGGCGGACCTTCGAGGCGGAGGAGCCGGTCGAGCTCAAGACGACGGGCGCACTTGCCGTCGATGTCGACAACTTCGCGGGGCCTGTGGTCATCCGCGCCGACCGCAAGGTCGAGCGGACCTTCGTCGAGGTGCGCCGCGTGGCCCGCCATGGCCTCGGACGCTGGAACGAGTCGCGCGAGGCGCTCGACACCGCCCAGTGGACGGCCACGCTCGAGCCGAGGCAGGGTGGGGGCGAGACACTTGTCATCCGCACGGACACTCCCGACCCCGAGAAGCACTTCCAGAGCGTGGAGATCCTGGTGGTGACTCCCGCGCTCGACACGGTCAAGGTGCGCTCGTCGCGCGGCGCCGTCACGGTGATCGAGAACCGAGGCGTGGTCGACATCGAGACGACGCGTGGAGATGTGCGCGTCATGACGCCGTGGCCGATGACCGGCCCGATGACGGTTGTCACGAGCGAGGGATCGATCGACTATCGCGTGCGCGGCGAGTCGCGCGGCGTGTTCGACTGCGAGTCGCGCGGCGGCGAGGTGCGCCAGCGCGCGGAGTTCGGCAAATGGGTCGCGCTCGACAAGGGCAACGACCACGACCGCTTCCGCGCGGTGCTCAACGACGGCACGAACCCCGTTGTCCTGCGCACGACCGAGCAGCCGATCCGGGTGGCGATCGTGCCGGATCCGACGAAGGTTGGGCCGATCATCCGCGATCCGTAGTTTGAGCGGTCGCCGCTGCGGCGGCTCCCTCTGGCGGTCAGGCCTTGGAGTGAATCCAAGGCCTGCCTGGAGTGCGCTGAGCGGTCGCGCGCGTTGGCGGCTCCCTCTGGCGGTCAGGCCTTGGAGTGAATCCAAGGCCTGCCTGGAGTGCGCCGTGCGGTCGCGAACAGCTTCGCAATCTACGCGCCTCGGTGCTCCTCGCGCGAAGGTACGCCTCTCGCTCCGCTACCATCACAGCCTGTGAAGGAAGTCCAGGACCATTGGTTTCGTCTCGCCAAGGAAGAGGGCTACCGCTCGCGCGCGGCCTACAAGCTGATCGACATCGACGATCGGAAGCGCATCCTCCGTCGCGGTGCCCGCGTCCTTGACGCTGGCGCTGCGCCAGGAAGCTGGGCGCAGGTCGCGGCGCAGCGCGTCGGGCCGAAGGGCGAGGTGGTCGCTGTCGACCTCAAGCAGATCAACGGCGGCGGCTATCCGCAGACCGTGAAACTCATCCAGGCCGACCTTCGAGAACTGGTGCTTGAGGACTTCGGGGGGCGTCCGTTCGATGCGATCATCTCCGACATGGCGCCCGACACGACGGGCGACCCGATGGGCGATGCCATGCGTTCGGCACGCCTCTGCCACGACCTCCTCGATCGCGCCGTCGACTGGTTGCGCACGGGGGGCAACCTTGCCATGAAGGTCTTCGAGGGCGGCGAGTACCCCGAGCTCCTGAAGCGCGCGGGGCGGATGTTCGAGGAGGCCAAGGGCTACAAGCCGCGGGCCTCGCGCGCCGAGAGCGTCGAGATGTTCATCGTCTGCCTTGGCTATCGCGGCAACGATGGCCGCGTCCCGACCGCGGAGGATGCGCTGCTTCCGAAGCGCAAGCCCTCCAAGGGGTGGTGAATCGGGTCGAGGTAGCGGCCGTTGGTCCTGCACGTCGAGGAACTGCGCCGGGGTGCTGCGAGGACACCGATGACAACCGAAGACCTCGCGCAGAGCCTGCGCGCATTCGGTCGATCCTGCGTGTTTCCAGCGGCCGCACCACCCGCCTGAACGCGCTGCAGCGCGGCACGGCGATTGCATCGCCCCTCCCGCGGCATCCCGCCGCACCAGGAGCACCGCATGCAGATCAACAGCACCGTCGCGCACTTGAAGGGCGTGGTTCCGCAGGTTCGGAAGCCGATCGCCTCGCAGACCGACTTCGCTGCGGTCCGAGTCCCGTCGGACACGACCGCGCGGAGAGAGATCACGCAGGCTCAAGGGCTGCAGCAGCCCGTCGATGTGAACACGATCCTGCAGCACTGGGGTACCTCGAACGCCCTCGCGGATCTCAACACCGACGGAATCGTCGACGGCAGCGATCTGACGATGGCGCTGGCGATGCAGCAGGGCAATGGCCAAGGCAACGGTCAGGGCAACGGCCCAGTCAGCGTGGACACGATCCTGCAGCACTGGGGCACGTCGAACAGCGCTGCCGACCTCAATTCGGACGGCACCGTCGACGGCAGCGACCTGACGATGGCGCTGGCGATGCAGCAGGCGAACGGCCAAGGGAATGGCCAGGGCAACGGCCCCGTCGATGTGAACACGATCCTGCAGCACTGGGGCACGTCGAACAGCGCTGCTGACCTCAATGCGGACGGCACCGTCGACGGCAGCGACCTGACGATCGCCCTGAGTGGCGTCATGCCTCAGTCGCCGCCGGTTCAGCCCAGCACCGAGCCTGATCCATCAGTCCTCAACCTATCGGTCGTCGACACTGCGCCGACGGCATCGCCCCTCTCTCCTGCGGAACGCGCCGTCGATGAGGTCGTGGGAAGCGTCTTCAAGATGTTCGACGCCGACCAGGACGGAACGATTCGCCCTGAGGACCTGACTGTTGCGCCGCGTATCTTCGAGCACTTCGATGCCGACGGCACCGGATCGATCTCGCGCGGCGAATTGACCAAGGGCCTGCTCGAGGAGTTCGACCGATTCGCCGCCGCGCGCCCCGATGCAGATCCGTCCACATTCAGCAACCGCTGGCTCGATGCCTTCGCAGGCATGCGTCGGATGCCCGACTACATGGCCCACCAGAAGCTGGGCGAGCTCTTCGCGCCGCAGGGCGTCGCGACGCAGCAGTCTCTTCCCTCGATCCTGTCCGCGAAGGCATGAATTGAGCCATGCCCTTCGTTTGTGAACCAGCCCGCGGCAGGATGCCGCGGGCTGTTCTCGCTCGTGGGAGGGGGTGACCCGCACTGAATTCTGGCAGGAAACGCGAGCTTTCCCACCGAATCGCGAAACCTGAGCCGTCGGACACCGAACAATAGGACGGCCTCACGAGGGTTTGCACGGCAGCGGAGGAAGACGCGCACGACTCGCCTTCCCCGATCTTTCCGCAGTTGGCGGTCAGAGTGCAGGATCGCATGCCGCGTGAGGGCCGGTTCTCCTCTTCCTTCTCCCGTACCCACGCCGGCCCTCAGCCGGCGTGTGGCGGTTTTGAGAGTGGCGCGGTTCGCAGCCGAGGGTCCGTCACGCCTGGCCGAGCAGTGCACGCATGCGCCGCACCACTTCCTCGACGTTCGCACGCGAGTTGAATGCGCTGATGCGGAAGTAGCCCTCGCCGCACCTCCCGAACCCCGCGCCGGGAGTGGTGACCACGCGGGCGTTGCGCAGCAGGTGGTCGAAGAATCCCCAGCTGTCGAAGCCGTCGGGTACGCGGCACCAGACGTAGGGCGCATGGACGCCGCCCCAGGTGCGCAGCCCTGCACCCGCGCAGCCCTCGCGGAGGATGCGCGCATTCTCCATGTAGTGGTCGACGAGCGCCGCCACCTCACGCTTGCCTTCCGCCGTGTAGAGCGCCTCCGCGCCGCGCTGGACCGCGTAGCTCACGCCGTTCGAGCGCGTGTTCCAGCGGCGGGTCCACAAGGGGTGGAGCGCCACGGGCTGCCCCGCGCGCGTATAGGCAATCAGCTCCTTGGGCAGCACGGTGTAGCCGCATCGGACGCCCGTGAATCCACCCGACTTCGAGAAGCTGCGAAACTCGACGGCGCACTCGCGCGCGCCTGCGATCTCGAAGATCGAGCGCGGCGCGGAGGCCACGCCTGGCAGGTCGCGGTGGTACGCCTCGTAGGCGGCATCCCAGAAGATGATGCTGCGATGGACCCGCGCGTACTCCACCCAGCGCTCCGCGCGCGTGCGGTCCATCACGGTTCCCGTCGGGTTGTTCGGGCTGCAGAGATAGATGATGTCGGGCGGCGCCACGGATGAATCGGGCACATCGACGAGGAACCCGTTCGCCTCCGTCGCGGGGAGGTAGAGAATCCCCTCGTATCCTCCGCCCGCGAGCGCTGCGCCCGTGTTCCCGAACATCACGTTCGCATCGACGTACGCGGGGTAGACGGGGTCGCTGACGGCGATGCGGTTTCCCGTGCCGAGGATCTCGAGGATGTTCCCGCAGTCGCCCTTCGAGCCATCGGAGAGGAAGATCTCGTCGTCTGCGACCGCGATGCCGCGCGAGCGGAAATCGCCCTCCGCGATCGCAGCGCGGACGGAGTCGTATCCCGTGCCCGGCCCGTAGCCCTTGAAGGTCGAGCGGTCGGCGAGCTCCGAGGTCGCCTCCTGCATGGCGCGCACGGCCGACGGTGGAAGCGGTTCGGTCACATCGCCGATCCCGCAGCGGATGATCTCCGCCCTCTGCTCCGGGTGCGATGCGCCGAACTCCGCGACGCGGCGCGCGATCTCGGGGAAGAGGTAGCCTGCGGCGAGCTTCAGGTAGTGTTCGTTGACGAGAGCCATGGATGCGTTCGAATCGGGTGAAGGAGGGAGGCGCGCGGTCAATGTACGGCGCGCGACGCTTGGCGTGGACTGGCTCCGCACGGAGCGTGCGCTGTGTACCATCATCGGACTGTGCTTGAGTTCCTGACCGAAGCGCTCCGCAACTTCCGTTCGACGGGCGCGGTGTGGCCCTCTTCTCCCGCGCTTGCGAAGGCGATGACCTCGTCGATCTCGCGCCTCGAGGGCCAGCGCCGCATCCTCGAGGTCGGCCCGGGCACGGGCCCGTTCACCAAGTCGATCCTCCGCAAGCTGCGCGCGGGCGACCGCTTCGACCTCGTCGAGATCAATCCGACCTTCTGCAGGAAGCTCGAGCGAAGCGTCCTTGCTCCCTACCGCGCGCGGCATACGCGCGTCGATGTACGCCTTCACTGTGCGCCGATCGAGGAGGCGCCCGTCGAAGGCCCGTACGACCTCGTCGTGTGCGGGCTTCCCTTCAACAACTTCCCTCCGAAGCTGATGCGCGCGATATTCCGCCGCATGTTCGAGCTGCTCAAGCCCGAGGGCGAGCTCGTCTACTTCGAGTACGCGGGCGTCCGCGCGATGAAGACCCCCGTCCTCGACCGAGACGGCCGCGCGCGCATGCGCCGCATCGATGCGATCGGGAAGTCGCTGCGCCGCGCGCACGACGGACGCAGCGAGCTCGTGCTCGCGAACATCCCGCCTGCGTTCGCCCACCACCTTGCCGGAGCCAAGTCGCGTCCGAAGTCGCGTTCGAGACCGCTCCAGAAGTAGGGGCCCGCGTCCGCAGCGTCACAGGACGGGCGTGAAGCGGTCGCCGCGCCGCATCGCGCGTGCGAATCCCGCGAAGAGATGCGCGATTCGGTTGAGGTCGCGCAGGCTCGTCATCTCGACGGTCGTGTGCATGTAGCGGATGGGAAGCGATACGAGCCCGCAGGGAATGCCGCCTGCGACGAAGAGCGCATCGGTGTCGGTGCCAGAGCCGCCCGGAGTCGCCGCCCGCTGGAGCGGTATCGACAGACGCGCCGCCGTCTCGGCAAGCCGTTCCACCACCTCGGGCTGCATCGCACCGCCGATCGCGAGCTTCGGTCCGCCCGCGAGCTTGAAGAGCCCGTGCTGGGCGTGGCTGATGCCCGGGCTGTCGGTCGCATGGCCCACATCCGTGACGAGCGCGACATTCGGTGCGAGCGACCGCGCCACCATGTGCGCACCCTTGAGGCCGACCTCCTCCTGTACGGTCGAAACGGCCACGACGCGAACCTCGAGCTCGGCTGCAGCTGCGGCGACCAGGCGCAGCGCTTCGGCCGCGATCCAGGTGCCGATCCTGTTGTCGAGCGCGCGCGCCACCACGAGGTCGTCGCTCAGCTGCATGAAGCCGTCGAGGAAGACGCCTGCGTCACCGATCGCAAGGCGCGCCTTCGCCTCGTCGGCGCTCGTGGCGCCGATGTCGACGAAGAGCTCGTGGATCTTGCGGACCTTGCCCTCCGAGCTCTTGTCCTGGAGGTGGATCGCGGTGGCCCCGATGAGACCGAGCACGGGCTTCTCGACGCCCGCGACCGAGCTCATGAAGCGCACGCGCTTGCCGACGATCGAGCCCGCGTCGATGCCGCCGATCGCCTTGCAGTAGACGAAGCCCTTCTCGTCGAAGTGGTTGACCATCAGGCCGATCTCGTCTGCATGGCCGCAGATCGCGAGGGTCGGCACGCCGTCGCCCTCGGGTCCGACCGCCGCGAAGCAGTTGCCGTAGGCGTCATTCCAGGTCGCGCGCGCGAACGGGCGGACATAGGAGAGCCACACGCGCTGGCCGGCGCGCTCGAAGCCCGACGGGCTCGGCGTGTCGAGGAGCTCGCGCAGGAAGGCGAGGCTCTCGGGGCGGACCGCGCCGATCAGGTTGGGATCGTGTGCGGGGACTTCGTTGGCGTTCGGCGCTGCGCTCATCCGCGCAAGATAGCGGCGCGCGCGGAAGCGTCCGTCAGGCTCAGCTCGCGCGCTTCGGGCGGGCCTTCAGGCGCGGGGTGCTCTCCGAGAACATCTCCGTGGCGGAGCGGATCGGCGGGGGCGATGCGGGCGGCATCTGATGCGGGCCTGGAGTCTGCGTGGCAACTGTGGAGGACGGGGTCGGGGCAGAGGCGCTCTGTGCACCTGATGCGCCTGCAGCGTTTGAGGCGCCTGGCTGCTGCTGGGCAGTCGTGCGCTCGGAACCCAGTGGTGCGGCCGCGTCCGTGTGCTGCTCGGGCCCGACGCGCCTCTGGCGAGCTTCTTCGATCGAGCGGCCCATGTTCTGGATCAGGGCCCGGAGTTGCTGGGGGTTGCGCGTGTGTCGATTGGTGCTCATGTCGTCCTCCGTACGCCCGCATCGGGCGTGCCGCCGCACTCGGCATGCGGTCTCGATGGGCCTGACGGCGCCATGGTTCCGCGCGTGCGATCTCCTCGCATCCCGCTGGATCGGCGCATAAAGCGCACGGGTTTTGCCAATCTGCCCTCTTTCAGACGAATCGCCTTTGCAGGAATAAGCCATGCATGGCGGAGCTCCGCCGAGCCTCGGCGTAGACTGCGCGCCTCGACTGTCTCCGACCTGAGAATCTGCTTGCCATGTTCACCCGCGCGCCCTCTCATGCCCTTTCCCGTCCGCTCCTTGCCCTGGTTCTCGGCGCGTGCGCAACACATGGCCTTGTCGGGGCATCGGACGCCTGCGCCGCCACGGTCGACCTGCCGCGGCACCCCGCGCTCTCTCCCGACGGCTCCATCGTCGTCTTCTCGTGGCGCGGCGACCTTTGGCGCGCCCCCTCGGGCGGGGGCGAGGCAGTGCGACTCACCTCGAACCCAGCGAGCGAGACGCGCAGCGGCTTCACGGCGGATGGTTCCCGCATCGTGTTCGAGAGCGACCGCGAGGGTGGCCGCAACCTGTGGTCGATGCGCCCCGATGGAAGCGACATCCGCCGTGTGACCGAGCTCGACGCGTCATTTGCGCTTTCCTCTGTCGGCGTCTTCGGCAGACGCCCCGTTGCCTTCATCGAGAGCACGCTCGAGGGCGATCTCTACCGCTCGTCGCGGCCGTTCATGGTGCCGCTTGATCTCGCGGAAGGCGCGACCGCAGCGCCCGTGCGCGTCCACGACGCATTCGGCGGCGCACCGAACGCATCGTCGACAGGCAGCGCCGTCCTCTTCGAGCGCGGCGGGTCTGGCTGGCTTCGCCGTGGCTATACAGGCCCCGACAACCGCGATGTCTGGTTGTTCGATGCGGAGGCGAAGTCCTTCACGCAGCTCACGCGGCACCCTGGAAACGACGGGCTGGCGCGCTTCATCGGCGCGGACGAGTTCGTCTATGTCTCAGACAGGGGAACGGGCACGCTGAACCTCCACCGCGCGAAGATCGGCGCCGCCGCCGACTCCGGCGCGCGGCTGACGGACTTCAAGGACACCGACATCCATGGGCTCGCCGTCTCGGGCGATGGCCGCGTGGCGGTGTTCGCCGTGTTCGGCGACCTCTGGTCGCTCGACCTGTCGCGCGCGGGCGCAGAGCCCGTGCGGCTTGCCTTCACGGCATCCGACGATGCGCTTGTCGAGCGCGAGTTCCAGCAGGTCGGTCGCGAGGTCACGGAGGCCGCGCTCTCCCCCGACGGCAAGACGATGGCCGTCGTCGCCTTCGGCGACGTGTTCGTGCGCGCCGTCGAGGACAAGAGCCCGACCCGCCGCGTCACCTCGGGCGAGGCCCGCGAGCGCGAGATCGCGTGGAGCGCGGACGGCCTCACCCTCTACTTCGTGAGCGACGAGGATGGCAGCGAGTCGATCTACGCGGCAACCGTCGCAGAGACACGCAGCGAGGCGCGCGAGCGCGGAAAGCCCAAGCCGCCTGCACCCGCGGAGGAGCCGAAGCCAGAAGAGCCGAAGCCAGAAGAGCCGAAGCAAGAGGAGCCGAGCACAGACGCTCCGAGCGCAGATGTCGGAAGCGGCACGAAGGTTGAGGAGAAAGTTGAGGAGAAGAGCGACGACAAGAAGAGCGAAAGGAAGGACGAGAAGAAGGACGAGAAGAAGAAGGACCCTGCGCTCGACCCAGCGCGCTGGGCGGACGCCGTCCGTTTCGCGCTGACGCCCGTCACGGGCGGCCCCGACGACGACCGCGGCCCCGTGGCTTCGCCCGATGGAAAGTGGCTGCTTTTCCGCAGGAACATCGGCGATGTGATGCGGCTGGACCTCGCCACGGGCGACCTCTCGACGGTGCGCACGGGCTGGGACTCGACCGTCGAGTACGTCTTCTCGCCCGATGGTTCGCTTCTCGCCATCGCCGAGAGCGATCAGGACTTCAACACCGACATCTGGGTGATGCCTGCCGACGGCTCGCGGCCCGCGGTGAATGTCACGCGGCATCCCGACAACGACGGCATGCCTCGCTTCTCGGCCGATGGCCGAATGCTCGCGTTCCTCTCCGAACGCACCAACGAAGAGGTCGACGCATGGGTCGTCTTCCTCGACCGCGACATCGAGGGAAGGTCCGAGCGCGACCTTGCGCAGTACTTCAAGGACGCCGCGGAGGCTGCCAAGAAGCGCAAGCCGCTCGAGCCGGTCGCGCGCGCGAAGGCCGATGCGGCGGCAGCAGTGAAGGAGGACGGCGATCAGCAGAAGGACGCGAAGGATGATGTGAAGAATGACGCGAAGATCGAGGCACGCCCCGCATCGACACTCTTCGACGAGCTCGAGCTCGACGATGCCTTCCTGCGCGCGCGCCGCGTGACCACGCTTCCAGGAAACGAAAGCGGGCTTGAACTTCTCCCCTCCGGCGAGCGGCTCGTCTTCACGGGTGCAGAAGGCCGCGAGCGCGCGCTTCTCTCGATCAAGTACGACGGCACGGACCAGAAGCGCATCGGCGCGGATGTCCGCATCTCGGGCCTGTCCTTCGCGGGCGATCGCATCGTCGCGGTTTCGGGCGGACAGGCGCAGTCGATCGCCGTCGCGGGCGGCGACAGCAAGACGATCGACATCTCCGCGACGAGCGAGATCGACCTCGCGCGCATGAACGAGCGGAAGCTGCGCGAGGTCTCGCGCCTCATGCAGCGAGGCTTCTACCTCGACCCCGCGGAGAAGGGCCTCGACTGGCCCGCGCTCACGGAACGCCACGCAGCGCTTGCGCGCAGCGCACGCACGGCCGACGAGTTCGACTTCGTGGCGAACATGTTCATCGGGCACCTCGATGCATCGCACCTCGGCGTGCGCTCCGCGTCGGAGGACGCCGCGCCGCGCCGCCCGCATGGCCGCATCGGCGTGTCGACCGAGGCGGCGGAGGGTGGACGCCGTGTGACGGCCGTGCTGCCTGACTCGCCTGCAGCGCTCGCGAGCCCCGCGATCGCGGTCGGCGACGTCATGGTCTCGGTCGACTTCGAGCCGGTCGACCCGTCGCGGCCGCTCGAGGCCGCGTTCGCGGGGAAGACAGGCCAGGAGGCCTTCGTCGGCTTCCGCCGCGCCGGCGCGGAAGGCGCACCGCCGCAGGAGCTCGGCGCGATCGTCGTGCCCATCTCCTCGGCCGCCGAGCGCTCGCTCCGCTACGCCGCCGAGACGCTTGCCAACAGGAAATGGGTCGAGGAGCGTTCGGGCGGTCGGCTCGGATACCTCCATATCCAAGGGATGGACCAGGGCTCGCTCGACCGCTTCGAGCGCGACCTCTACGCCGCTGCGGCCGGCAAGGAAGGGCTCGTCGTCGATGTGCGCAACAACGGCGGCGGCTGGACCGCCGACCGCCTCCTCGCGTCGATCGATGTGCGCGAGCATGCCTATGTCGTGCCGCGCGGCGGTGACCGCTCGCGCACCCGCAGCTATCCGCAGGACCGTCTCTTCATCCAGCGCTACACGATGCCCATGGCGATGCTCTGCAACGAGAAGAGCTTCTCGAACGCGGAGATCGTCTCGCACGCCTTCAAGACGCTCGGCCGCGGTCCGCTTGTCGGGCAGCAGACGGCCGGCGGCGTGATCTCGACGGGCTCCGCGAGCCTCGTCGACGGCACGACCGTGCGCATGCCCTTCCGCGGCTGGTACCTCGCGGGCGGCGTCGACATGGAGGAGAATGGCGCGATGCCCGACTTCGTTGTGCCGCAGACCCCCGAGGCGGAGTCCGCCGGTGCGGATCTGCAGCTCGAGAAGGCGGTCGACGAGCTCCTGCGCGCGCTTCCCGCGAGGAAGGCGGAGTCGAAGTGAGCGCTGCATCGGAGCGCCTGCAGTTCAGTGCTTGGCGACCGCATCCATGGCACGGGCTCGAGGTCGGGCCGAAGCCGCCCGATGTCGTGCACGCGTTCATCGAGATCACGCCATTCGACGTCGTGAAGTATGAGATCGACAAGCGGTCGGGCTACATGCGCGTCGATCGCCCGCAGCGCTCGAGCTCGGTGCCGCCGGCGCTCTATGGCTTCGTGCCCCGCACCTATTGCGGTGCGCGCGTCGCCGCGCTGTCGCCCTCGAGCGCGCGCGGCGACGGCGACCCGCTCGACATCTGCGTGGTGACGGAGCGGCCTGTCGACCGCGCCGAGATCATCATGGATGCGCGCGTCCTCGGCGGCATCCAGATGATCGACGGCGGGGAGGCGGACGACAAGATCATCGCCGTCCTTCCGAGCGACCCCGTCTACGGCCGCGCCGTCGACCTCGAGGACCTGCCGCGGGCGCTCATCGACCGCCTCGTCCACTACTTCGCGTCGTACAAGACGATGCCGGGCGAGGAGAACAAGGTCGCGATCCGCGGCACCTACAGCGTCACCCACGCATGGCAGGTGGTGCGCGCGTCGATTGACGACTACGCGGAACTCATCGCGACGCGTGGTTGATTTGAGCGGCGACCACCTTTGGTGCTTGTGGCGTTTCGCCGTCGACTCCGACGAGCGTGATCCACACCCGAGGGAGCCGCCGCAGCGGCGACCGCTCAAACCTCGTGCCCGTCAGACGAAGACCGGGCGAAGCCCGGACGCAGTCTGCGGAACGGGTGGCGTGGGAGTCGACTCCGACGATTCTCGTTCCGCAGACTCACGTCTGCGGGACAGGTGGCGCCGGCCTTCCACGCCACTCTGCGTCAGCGCCGTCGTCGGCCCATCGCCAGCAGTCCGAAGAGCGATGCGGCGATCGCGGATGGCGCGGGGATGTTCACGGAGAAGATCAGCATCTCGCCGGCGCCCGAGCCCGGGCGAAGCGGGTCGACGACGCCGGGCGTATTGCGCCAGATCCAGCGCGCATCCGTGGTGATTCCCGCGATCACGCCCCATGGCGCAACGCCGTTGTTCTCGCCGACATAGGTCGGCTCCCATGCGCTGAGCCCGTCTGCGGCGGAGACATGCGCCTCGATCTCGGAGACGAGCGGATGCGGCGCGCCCGTGTTGCGGTCCGTGTTCGTCGCGTAGACGCGCCATCGTGCATCGCCTGTCAGAAGCGTGCCGAGCGATGGTGAAGAGAACTGTGCGAGAAGCCCCTGCGCCACGGAGTTGTCCGACCATGCTGCGATGTAGATCGTCTCCGTGGCCTCGAAGCTCCAGGTCTCCGCCATCGACCAGTTGAAGGTGCCCGGGTTCCCCGCGAAGCCCGTCTCGTTGCCTCCGATGTAGGAGAAGTTCGATCCTTCTCGCGTGAAGATCGCGTAGTGGTTGTCGCAGGTGATCGTGGTGGTGACGATCTCCGCATGTGCCGATGGTGCTGCCACGATGAGAAGCGCTGCAAGTGGTTGTGCAACGGCGCGCGCGACGGCGCGCGCATGGTTCGAGCGGACGATGGACATCTCTTCTCCCTCTTTGGTTGTTCGCCGCCCATGCGGCAGGCACGGGTCGACTCCGCGAGGGTGACACGGGTTGCGCGTTTGGCAACAGTCGCGCGGCCTGAACAGGGAAGAGGCCTCCCGCGCGGTTCCGTCTGCATGGTCTGTGCGGTCTGTGCGGTCTGTGCCGTCTGTGCGGCTCTACTCCTCGCGCGTCTCCCGCGCGGCGGGCGCGTCGACCGCGCGGTCCTTGAGCTCGCGGCCGCGCGCAGCAACCGAGTCGTAGATCGACGCGAGCAAGCCGACGAGCGGGAACTTGCCCTGCAACGGCGACTGGCCGAGCCTACGGAGGAGCGCGTGCGGCGCGAAAGGCTCTGTCTCGTCGGAGAGCCCGTCGATCTGCCTTCCGGGACGCCAGAAGCTGTCGAGGCAACGCTCGAGCGGCTGCGCCTCGGGCGCACGCTCGACGGCGGGCGGCGTGGAATGCGCGCGCGCGATGCCGCGGGTGGCGATGGCCCGCGCCTCCTGGAGCCGCTCGAGGAGACGCTGTCCATCGAGGCCACGCAGCGTGAAGGCGAGAAGCGGGTCGCCTGCGAGGCGCTCCGTCACGAGGGCGCCCACGCAGCCGATGTGCTTGCATGGCTTCGGCAGGTCGCAGGTGCAGGTGCGCGTCACGGCCGCGGGATCGGTCGGCACGAGCTGCTGCCCGAGCGACACGAACGGCTGCTCGACGAGCGGCGGCATCTCGCCCGCGAGAAGCTTCGCCGAATAGACCGCCTCGCGCGCCATGATGGCGACCACGCGGTCCCAGTCGGCGGCCGAGATCACGCTGGGCGCGATGCGCACGCTGTAGGGCCGAGACGCGCGTCCCTGCACGACGGCTTCGATGCCCGCGGGCGTGATCTGGAGCGACGCGACCTGCCCTGCACGCGCATAGTCGAGCGCCTCCGTCTTCACTGCGTCGACGATTCCATCGAGCAGGATCGCGCACCATGCGTCGGCGGGCCACGAAAGAAGGTCGATCCCCTCGCGCCTGCGCAGGCGGATCCCGTTCTTCAAGCGCCGCGGCGTGTCGGGCCTGCGCATCTGCCGCACGCCTGGCCCCGCGTTGAAGGTCGAGTTGCGCGCGAACGGGTTCTGCGCCGCAGGCGTCGGGGGCGGAACGGGCACGTCCGCTGCGTTCGGCACGGTGTCGTCGGGAGCGCTCATTCGTCATCCTCCAGCGTGTCCCTGCGAAGGGTGAGAAGGTCGCGCAGCTGGCCCGTCGAGAGTTCGGTGAGCCACGATTCGCCAGCGCCGATGATCTGCTGCGCAAGCTCGGTCTTCTGCTCGATCATCTGGTCGATCCGCTCCTCGAGCGTGCCTTCCGAGATCATCTTGTGCACGTTCACCGTGCGGTGCTGGCCGATGCGGAACGCGCGGTCGGTGGCCTGGTTCTCGACTGCGGGGTTCCACCACCGGTCGAAGTGGAAGACATGGTTCGCGGCCGTGAGGTTGAGGCCGACGCCGCCTGCCTTGAGGGACAGCACGAAGATCGGACACGCGGGGTCGTTCGACTGGAAGCGCTCGATGAGGTGCTCGCGCTTCGCCTGCGGCGTACCGCCGTGGAGGAAGAGCGCCTCTGTGTCGAGCTCCTGCCGCAGCATCGCGACGAGAAGATGGCCCATCTGGCGGTACTGGGTGAAGATGAGCGCCCTGTCGCCCGCTGCGATCACCTCGTCGACCATCTCCATCATGCGCATCGCCTTGCCCGAGCGCGCCGAGAGCTTTTCGCCAGGCTTGAGCGTGGGCAGCGGCACGGCGTCGTCGTCGTCCGCACCTTGCCTCAGGAAGTGCGCGGGGTGGTTGCACACCTGCTTCAGCTTCACGAGCGCCGAGAGGACGAGTCCGCGGCGCTTCATGCCCTCCGCATTGTCGACGCGGTTCAGCATGTCGCTGACGACGGAGTCGTAGAGCTGCGCCTGCTCGGCCGTGAGCGGGACATTCTGCCGCGTCTCGACGAGCGGAGGGAGGTCCGTGATCACCGTCGGGTCGGTCTTCAGGCGCCGCAGCACGAACGGTCGGACGAGGCTCTTCAGGCGGTCCGCCTGTCGGCGGTCCTTGTGGCGCTCGATCGGCGCCGCGAAGCGCCTGCGGAAGTCGCCCTGCGTGCCGAGGTAGCCGGGCGTGCAGAACTCGAGGATCGACCACAGCTCGCTCAGGCGGTTCTCGACGGGCGTACCCGTGAGCGCGATGCGGTGGCTCGTGCGCAGCGCGCGGATCGACGCGGTCTGCTTGGTCGGCGGATTCTTGATGTGCTGCGCCTCGTCGAGGGTGACGCGCCGCCAGTGGACGCGCTCCAGGCTCTCCTTGTCGCGCACGACGAGCGCATAGGTCGTCACGACGACGTCGGACGAGAGTGCCGTCTCGACGAACTTCTCGCCGATCGGCCGCTCGAGGCCGTGGTGGACATGCACCACGAGCTCGGGCGCGAAGCGGTGGAGCTCGCGGTTCCAGTTGCCGACGACTGACATCGGGCAGACGAGGAGCGTCGGCCCGACCACGCGGCCCTGCGCACGCTGGCGCTCGTGCTGGAGGAGCGCGATGAGCTGCACGGTCTTGCCGAGGCCCATGTCGTCCGCGAGGCAGCCGCCGAGGCCGAAACGATCGAGGAACGCGAGCCACGAGAGGCCCTGCTGCTGGTACGGTCGCAGCGTGCCCTGGAAGCGCTCGGGCGGGTCGACGATCGTGAAGCGCTCGTCGCCCTTGAATCCGAGGAGTTCGCTCACCCATCCCTGCGCGTCGAGCCCGAGGATCGGAAGACCCGTCTCCGGCCCGTCGAGTCCGTTGCCGAGGCGAATCGCCTGCATCACGGTCATCTGCCCGCCCGGATGCTCCTTGAGGAAGCGCACCGCGCCGTGGAGGTCGTCGGGACGGATCTCGACCCACTGGCCGTTCACGCGCAGGAGCGGCGAGCCTTGGCCCGCGAGGCGTTGGAAGGCGTCGATCGAGAGCGTCTGGTCGCCGAGGGCGATCTGCCACGAGTAGTTGACGAGGCTGTGGAGGCCGAGGTGGCTTCCCTCGCCGTCCGGGCCCGATCCGCCGCCGACTGGCACAGCGCCGTCGCCCGAGTCGATGAGGAGCCGCGCGCCGAGGCGGCTTGCGGGCTGGCCCCACCAGCTCGGCGCAAGCACCACGAAGCCCGACTCCATGAGGATCGGGCGGAAGTCGCGCAGGAACGCGTAGGCCTCTGTCGTCGAGAGCGCGATCCCCGCAGGCGTCGCGCTCTCGAGCGCGCGCTCGACGCGCGGCCAGATACGAGCCGCGCGCGCGAGTTCGGCCAGAAGCACATCGCCCGCGGGCTCGTCCTCGCCGCCAAAGCGCGCGAGAAGCCCACGCAGACCATCCGCGCCCTGCGCCCAGATCTGCTCCGCGTCGATCACGACGGGCGGGTCGTCGTTCGTAATGAGCTTGAAGGCGATGCGCCACTGCGCGTTTCGGCCGAGCTCGTCGTTCGCATCGAAGCTCGTCGGGTCGGGCTCCGTGAGTTCGAAGGCGAGGCGCACGAAGCGTGACTCGCTCGCGGCATCGAGCGACGAGAGCCATTGGCGCGCGCCGCGCATCAGGTGGGTGTCCGAGCTCTTCAGCCCCGCGACCGTGCCGTCGCGTCCAAGGAGCCCCGTGAGCCAGGCCACATGCGGGTCGATGGACGGATCGCGCTCGTCGATCGCATCGCCGTAGCTCTCCGAATCGAGCACCGCGCGGATCTCCGCGTCGATGAAGCCGATGAGCGCGGCCTCGATGATGGCCCACGGCTGCCCGCGGAGCTCGTCGTCGACCGCGCGGGCGCTCGCGGGAATCGCAGCGAGAAGCGCCTCCAGCCGCTGCGCGGGCGCGCCGTCGGCAAGCCAAGGCTGCCAGACCGCGCGGAAGCGCCCCGACTTGTCCTGGATGAGCGACGGCACCACGCGCTGATCCGCGATGAGGTCGGCGGCGAGGTCCGCGAGTTCGCGCCAGAAGCGAAGGTCGTGCCCTGCGAAGAGGCCATCGGCAAGCGGGCGCTCGTCGTCACCGACCGTGAGCAGGAAGCGCAGCGCGGCGGGGCACTCGACCGCGAGCGCTGGAACCTCTAGCGACGCAAGGTGGGCGATCGGCTCGTCGCTCATGCCGAGCGCGTTCGCGAGGCGATCGCTCGGAAGCGGCATGACGCGCGCGTCGACCGTGGTCGCGGGAAGCGAGAGCCGCACGCGCGCGGGTTCCGCGCACAGGTCGTCGCCCGCGAGGAGGCCTGCCGTTACAAGGAGCCCGCGCAGTGCGGCGGCATCGCAGGCGAAGGGGTGGCTCGCTGCGCCCGCCGAGGGGTGGGCGGACTCGGACGACTCTGTGCCGACATCGCCCGCTGCGCGTTGAAGTACCGCGAGGGCGGGCGTCGCCGCCGCCGCGTCTTCTGCCCAAAGGTGGAGCCGTTCGCTGGTCCAGACTGCGTGGAGGACGATCATGATGCGGAACGCTTCCTCTGCGGGTGTGCCGGGGGGCCTGAACGATCGCCTCGAGAGCGCCTCGAGATCTCCTCGAGATCTCCTCGAGACGGCGGGCTCGGCTGGTCGGCATCGTGCTGGCCGCCAGTGATTGCGCTGGGACTCGAACCCAGGACCTACGGCTTAAAAGGCCGCTGCTCTACCGACTGAGCTACGCAATCGCGAAGGGAGATAGTGTAGCCGAACCCCGCGGAGCCGCGCCAAAATGGCCTCGCGCGGGATTCCCAGTGCTCGGCTCAACCGCACAGACGGATCAGCCGATAGGACCCGAAGCGAGTTCCCCGCACGGAGAATCCCCATGCTTGGTCAGAGCGCTCACCTGAAGTCCGCAGCCATCGTCCGCATCGCACGCAACCGCTGCGCAACAGTGGCCGCGTTCGCGGCTCTCGTCGCCCTGTGCGGGTGCAGCGCGGTCCAGTCCGTCGCCGACGGCATGGGGCCGCTCTCGGGCCGCAAGGCCGACGCCGTTCCCGAACGCCGCACCGTTGCCGCAAGTGCCACGCCGGTGTCGACCGCGTCCCTGCGCACGGGCGCCGTGGCGCGCCCGCGCACCGCGTCGTCCAACTTCGCAGGCGATGGTTTCGAGGCCGCCAACCCCGATTTCGCCACCCCCGGTTTCGCCACGAGCGACGCTGAAGGCCGCTCGAGCGGTCGCGCCACCGTCAACGCGCCGCTGTCGGTTCCAGATGCCTCGATGAGCGCGGCCGTGCGCCGCGCGAGCCTCGCCGTGCCGGGCGTCTATGCACCTGCGAAGTCTGCCGACACCGACGACTTCTCGGAGGGGGCGTCGAACCTCTCGCAGGTCAGCTTTGCGGTCGAAGGCGGCGACTATTCGCCCGATGTCGACCGCACGGGCAGCTTCATCGTCTTCGCTTCGACACAGCACAGGACGACCTTCGACCTCTACAGGAAGTCCGTCGACGGCCGCACAGTGACGCAGATCACGGCCGATCCGAGCGACGATCTCATGCCCGCGATCTCGCCCGATGGGACGAAGATCGCCTTCGCTTCGAACCGCAATGGCAACTGGGACATCTTCACGATGCCCGTTGGCGGCGGCGCCGCGACGCAGATCACCTTCGATGTCGACGAAGAGGTCCAGCCCACCTGGGCGCCCGACGGCAAGCGCCTTGCCTTCAGCCGCAAGAACGGCCGCTCGGGCGCGTGGGAGATCTGGATCGTCGACACCACGACGCCCGGCCTCCGCACCTTCGTCTGCGAAGGCTTCCTGCCGCGATGGTCGCCCGAGACGGGCTCCGACCGCCTTCTCTTCCAGCGCGCACGCCAGCGTGGCTCGCGCCTCTACGGGATCTGGACCATCGACATCGTCCGCGGCGAGGGCATCAACCCGACCGAGGTCCTGAGCGCGCGCAACGCCGCCATTCTCCAGCCGAGTTGGTCGCCTGATGGCAAGCAGATCGTCTTCACGACGGTCGCCGACCCCGACTCCGACTTCGACTGGCCGGAGCGATCCGACATCTGGGTGATCACCGTGGACGGAACGTCGCGCAGTGCGCTCACGAACGACCAGTACCGCAACATGCAGCCTATCTGGGCAGTCGATGGGCGGATCTACTTTGTGTCAAACCGTGGCGGAATCGAGAATGTGTGGGCGATGACGGTAGATCGCACCACGATCGAGCAGAATTCGGCCGAGATCGCAGCAGGACGCAAGGTTCGGAACGCCGCCCCCGCAAAGCCCGCGCTTGCTGCGGGCGGCGGAGGCGATGCAGGCGATGCAGACGAGGCGGGCACCACCGCCAACACGCCGATGACAGCTCCGGACTTCCTTAGGCGCGACCGCGTGGCGGGCGGCATCGAGGAGTAAGCGTCGCGGGTCGCTGGGCGCCATGCGTCCTCGCCCGTCCGAAGCGTGCTCCGCAATCACCGCGTCCTGCGCTGGCATGGGGATTGCCGCCGATATCCTCTCCATGGCACGGCTCGCCACATTCGCGCGCATTCTGGCAATCCGCACCTGCGCTGTCGCTCGTTCGGCGGCTGAAACCGCGCGTCGGATGCTGCCTGTTGCGCTTCTCTGCGCGCTGCACGCAGCGGCGCTTGTCGGGTGCGCCGGCGCTAAGCGCGTGGAGCCGACGATCCTGCTGGCGCCTTACGCGACGGAGCGCGTCTGGGCAGTCGTCCCGTTTGCAAACGAATCGGGCGTGTCGCAGATCGACGTAGCCTCCGTCGCGGACAAGTTTGTGGCGGAGATCGAAGGCGTCGACGGGCTTCGCTGCCTTCCCCTCAACCGCACGCTTGCGGTGATGCAGCAGCTCGGCATGACGGAAGTCTCCGATCTGCGGCAGGTTTACACGCTGATGCGCGCGCTCCAGGCCGATGGGCTTGTCCTCGGCACCGTGACCGACTGGGACCCGTACAAGCCTCTCCGCTTTGGCGCCAAGATCGAGGTGGTGTCGCTCCTCGACGGTGTCGACGGCCGTGCGCTCGATCTCAAGGAGCTGACGATGCCTGTCGCCGACTCTGGCGGTGGGATCGACTCCGCGCGCGTCGCGGAGTCGCAGGCGTCGCGCCTCTTCGATGGCCGCAGCAATGCCACCCTCCGCGAGCTCGAGCGCTACGCGACGGGCCGCTCGGACCCAGACAGCGCCCTCGGCACCCGTGTCTACGAGCTCCGACTTGACCTCTTCACGAGCTTTGCCGCTTATGTCTTGGTCCGCGACCTCCTCGAGCAGGAGGCGGCGCGGCTCGAGATCCCGCTTCCGGGCGGCCGCGCGGAACGCCCGCCCGCGCGCGACTGAGAATTGTCCGAGAAAGTTCGGCGCTCCGATTTCACGGTGCCTATCCTCTGTCCTGATTGAGGTTTATGGACGGGGGAGCGTGCATGCGCACGATCAAGGTCGATTCGACCTCGGTCGCGGGACGACGCATTCGGGGCGCGCAAAGGCGCCCGCGGGACGCCCCCGCATGGGCCACACGGATGTGGCGCGTAAAAATTCGTGAACTGTTGGAGCGATCAGGCCGATAGCCCTTTCGGCACTCGGACCTTTCGGCCCGCGTGCGAGGCGGCGGCCAGAAAGATGCCGGACCTGTGAGCACAGTCAGCAATCGCCCGCGAGCGCGTTGTGGGTGGGACCACAGCGCCTCGACCAAGCCAGCGGCATCCATCTGCGTCCGTTTCCAGCGGCCGCAGGACGAGAGAGGCATACGCCATGAACGAGAACCTGCCAATCGTCGAGCGCTTCCTGTCGTACCTGATCGATGAGCGCGCCTTCAGCCCCTACACCTCGCGGTGCTATGGGCTGGACCTCCGCCAGTTCGTCGAGTTCCTCGAGGGCGACCTCAAGGTGAAGGTCAACCCGCAGACCGAGCAGGCCGCGCTCGACGCGTCGCTCGCGAAGAAGGCCGTGCCCGCGTCGATCACGGGCTCGATCCTCTCGTGCGATGTCGAGAGGATCCGCGGCTTCCTCGCGAAGCTCGCGGAGCAGAACTACTCGCCCGCCACGATGGCGCGCAAGATCGCCACGCTGCGCAGCTTCCACAAGTGGCTCGAGAAGCGCGGCTTCACCGCGTCGAACCCGATGACCCTGATCCGCACGCCGAAGCAGGCGCGCAGGCTTCCCAAGGCGATCACCGTCGACGAGGTCGAGCGCCTGCTCTCCGCGCCCGACGACAACGATCTCCTCGGCGCGCGCGACCGCGCGATCCTCGAGACGCTGTACTCGACGGGCATCCGCGTGAGCGAGGTCGTGGCCATCAACCGCGGCGACCTCAACGAGTCGAACGAGTGCATCGTCATCCGCGGCAAGGGCCGTCGCGAGCGCCTGGTGCCGCTCGGCGCGCACGCGCTCAAGAGCCTGCGTCACTACCTCGACATGCTCGACGCAGAGATGAAGGCGGCCGGGCTCACCTCGAGCCCCGACGCGCCGCTCTTCGTGAACAAGCACGGCTCGCGCCTCTCGAGCCGCTCCGTGCGCCGCAAGGTCGCCAAGTACCTCGTGAAGGTCGGCCTCGACCCGGACATCAGCCCCCACACGATCCGCCACAGCTTCGCCACGCATCTCCTCAACAACGGCGCCGACCTCCGCGCCGTGCAGGAGCTGCTCGGCCACCAGTCGCTGTCGTCGACGCAGGTGTACACGCACCTCGCGCAGGGCAAGATGCGCGCCGACTACGACAAGGCGCACCCGCGCGCGGAAGCGTCGTGACGTGATTTGAGCGGCGGCTGCTGCGGCAGCCGCCTTTGGCGATACGAACGATCAAGCGACCTGCGGTCATCCGCAGGTCGCTTGCGTTTTGGATTGACGAGCGGGAAGCGCGAGCCGCGTGCGCCCCGGTCGAAAGCCCACTTGTGTGCCACCACTTCCAGTGGTGGTTTCGCGTGCGGATCGGCACAGCGTGGATCCCGCGCGCCTTCGACGGAACTTCCATCACATGGACGATCTCGTGCTGGACGATCTCGTGCCGCTTGGTTACCTCCTGGTACCCGCTCGTACCCGCCACCAAGCAGGCACACTCGGAGAGGTCATGGAAGTTCCGTGACTCCCGCACCTTGCGTGCACGGTCACATCGTGCCGGGTACGGACCCGCTTGCACCCGCTCTTACCCGCCAGTGACCCGACACCGAATTTGACACCGAGTTTGAGAACTACGGAATCGTTGCGCTTGCCATTGAAGAGGCGCTTTCCGAGTATCGAACCGCCAACGACAACGGTCACGCCGCGGTGCGCAGCTTCCGCGGCATTCGGTACGCCGCCACGCGGGCCGATGTCGTGGCACACAGCCAGGGCGGCCAGTTGGCCCGGTTCTACATCGCGGATGGAATGCCGGCCATTATCGATCGGGTCGGCTGGATCTCCTCGCTGCTGAACGGGCGGAGCGAGGCGAATACGTTCGGTCGCTGGCCCTATCTCCGCAGCGGCAACTACGGCGCGGGCAGCATCCGGCGTCTTGTCACGCTTGGATCACCATTCAAGGGTTCGCCGCTTGCGAACACCGCCAGCCTGATCCTCGCTCCCGGGGAGGGCGGCGATCCGGTTCCGCCCCCTGGTTACGTGGCATTGCTCGCCTGGTACACTGGCGGCTGCACGGATCCTGGCTTAGCCTCAATGCTGTTCCAAGGCACGCCCGCAAACCCAGGCCCCTACATCGAGCCGACGTGCGTGGCAGACTTGTGCACAGGGAGCGACGCCCAGCTCGCTCTTGAAGCGGCCAGATATCCGTCGGGCCACCGACAGGTTCGTTGGTATCCGATCGTGGGGATCGCCACCCAGTCTGCCGGTGATGCGCCCGTGCAAGGGGCGCTCTGGGAGCTTCTCTTCTCGTTCCTTCCCATGGTCCCCAATGACCCCACCGAGATCAGTCCGCTCAGTCCCGCCAACAGCGACCTGATCGTTCCGGCAGCTTCGCAGCGCAATCTCAGGCTGACGGGAAGCCCCAACGAGCTTGCGGGCCAGGAATTCCAGTTCACCGCCCACGTGGCTGTGCCCGGACTCTCTGGGGAGACGAGCTCGGTGGAGATTTCGACCAAGGTGCGGAGCCTGCTTTCCGGCTGGCCAACTGTCTTCAATACCTCTTGGAGTATCGGCCCATGAACGCGCTCCCCGCCCACTCCCTTCGCGTCGCACTCGTCTGCATCCTCTGTCTGGTCAACTGCGTCACCAGCGCAAGTAGCGCAGTCGTGCGCATCACGGTGACGGTGAGCACTGAGGACGGGAAGCGGCTGCAGGGATGTCTGCTTCAAGCACTCGTCGACGGCCGGTCTCCAGGCGTGATCGACGGCGTCACCGACGCGAACGGAAGCGTGGTCCTCGCAGTCGATCTGCCGCCCCAGGCATCATTCGTCGAAATCCGTCATGGCTTCTCGTCCCCGTCGACGATCTCGCGAGCAGACCAGCCTCGCATCTCGAAGGTCTCAACGCAACACGGGATCGACTATCACTTCGACGCGTCGCATCGCGTCTCACTCGTTCCGCGTCAGTTCGACTACGAGTTGAGCATCACCGCGTGGACCGCGGTGACCGTCACGGCGACCTTTGTGGACCGACAGGGTCGCCAGTGCTCGGGAACACTCTATGGTCCGCCCATGACGTGGCCAGGTGGCTGGAGTCGGGGACAGTCGCGTCCTCTGCGAGCGCTGCGAAAGGGCGCGGCGGCAGACCTTGCGGCGGGGGTATCAATTGGCGGGTACCTTGTCGTGAAGTCGATTCACCTAGACGCGAGCCGCACGTCGAGCGATGTCGACCTGGGCGCCGTCGTGTTCGACGAGCCACCAGCGGGAGTTGCGATCAGAACGAAGCTCGTCAATGACCAAGCCTTGATGTCCTCAGGCGTTCGACTCGGCGTTCTTCGAGGAATGACGGTCATCTCGTCTGACGGAAAGCTCATAGCGTCCTTCCGGGCAGCCGGAACCGACGCGAACGGAGCGCCCGTCGGCGACGCCCCGATGGAGTTGGACTCCAGCGAGCGCTGGCAGCCAGTGCTACCTCCTGGAGAGTACTTTGTCGTCCCCCGGTTCTTCATGTACGACGAGCTCCAAGCGATCGTCATGCGACTGTTGGCGAAGGGCGTCGATCTGTCGAAGAGCGACATCCCCCGCATCAGCGTGCGAGAGGGAGCTCCGAATGACGATGTCGTGGACCTCGTGAAGTGCCACGAAGCGATACTTCGACTCGCAGCGCGAGAAGGGGTCATCACGAACGACAAGGCCAAGTAGAGGCATCGCTTCAGACTGTGGTTGGAGAGTATGGGCTTGCAGAGCGAGCCGCACAATCCGCGTCTTGCCTGACACGTACCGCGGCCGATCCCACGGCCGGGTGCGCCGCATCCAGTTTCTGAGAGAAGTTGAAGTCGGTGTTCACGCGGCCTCCCCGAGGAGGATGCGTCGGTGCGCTGCGGGCGTTCGGTAGCCGATCCGCCCGATGATCCAGTGGTTGTTGAAGCGGTGGGCGAAGTCGCGCGGGCGATCAACCGACTGCTTGAGTTTCTGAATACCTGGTACGCGCCACCGCCAGCGGGCTGGATTGCCGGTGCACATGACACAATCAACGCAGCCGGCCTCATATGCCAGCTCTTCACGGGCGACTTCAAGGAGATCATTGACTGGATCAAGAGATCCCTGAAGTGGCATCGTGGCGAGAGCGCCGCCTTGAACATGGCGGCCATGTGCAACTGGTCGCCCATCAGATCGATCGTCAGGCTGCTGTTGATCTTGTTGCTCGCGAGCCTGTTGGTCGTTCCCTTGGCTCTCTACCTCATGTAGGGGCGAAGTCCTGGCCCGGGTGGTTGGCTCGTACCCGCCATTTCCTTGCCTACATTGGGCGACCAAGCGTCAATACATGCGTCAGCACATGTCCTTTGCGATGGAATCAGCCCGACTCCCATCATGTCGGACCAGAGACCGGAGACAGGCCGGCTCCGGCGAACGGAAAGCGTCGTCATCCCGATCAACCCAGCGCTCGGCATGTCATACATTTTGCGGAAGCCTACGATATGAACGAACTAGCGACTCCGCTCATCGCGTTCCTCTCGGCGTTTGTCGCGGTTGTCTTCACGCTTCCGATCTTGCGGCATCATCTCGCCGCCCGCCCGCGCAGGATCGCAACAATTGCGGTCGTGGCAATCGCAGTGCTGCTTGTGGTCTTGGGAGTCGCCGTCTTGTTCATGGAGTGACTCTGCCGGGCGCGCAGCGGTGCGCTGCACACTCTCCTGAGAAACCCGTTCGGGGCTTGACGGTCTCGTGCCGCTTGGTCCTCTGCTGGTATCCGCGCGCACCCCGCACCAGGTTGGTGCGCGTGTAGAGCTCACGGAAGCCGTGCTACTCCCGCGCGACCTCGGTGTCAGGCGGCTCACGAAGCGCTCAGCTTCCGTCGCGCTCACCACTCGTCGCCGCCTTCTTCCACGGCCACGCCATGTGCTCCTCGCGGGCGGCGCAGTCGTCCTTCGCCTTCGTGAAGCGCACGGTGTCGCGCACGACCTCGAAGGTGTAGGAGCCTGGGATCTCGGCGCAGGACGCGGAGCCTGCGAGGTTCGTGAAGGTCGCGGTGGCGCCTTCCTCGGACACCCGCCAGCGGCCGACGACCGCGCGTGCGGGCGCCGTGCCGCGCGCGGGGACATCGATGCTGAAGAGGCCCGTCGGCTCGAGCGCGAGGACTGCGCCGTCGAGTTCGCTCGTCCATGCGCCGAGGATCGGCGACGCCTCGAGCGCCGCCACATCGACCTCGCCCGCGCGTGGCGTGCTTGCGCAGCCCGCGGGAAGCGTGGCGCAGGCGACGAGCGTGAGGAAAGCGCCGAAGGCGTGCAGGGCGGTCGATCGAAGGGAAGCGTGGTTCATGCGTTTCTCGCTGGTTCTGCGTGCGGGGCGAGCCTGTTCACGCGGCGTGCGATTCCCTCGACGCGCGCGAGACGCTCGTCGAGCGCAGCGCGCGTGGGCGCGACGACGCCGACATGCGCGACCTTGCGCCCTGGGCGCGGGCTCTTGCCGTAGAGCTGGAGCGACGCGCCTGAGATCGCAAGGATCTCCTCGCGCGTCGGGAGGCCGCCGACGAAGTTCACCATCGCCGCGAACTCCGCCATGCCCGTGTCGCCGAGCGGAAGGCCGGCGACCGCGCGCATGTGGTTCTCGAACTGGCTCGTGCGCGCGCCGTGGATCGTCCAGTGGCCGGAATTGTGGACGCGTGGCGCAATCTCGTTCGCGACGAGCGTGCCGTCTGCGACGAACATCTCGAGCGCGAGCGTGCCGACATGGCCGAGCGCCTCGAGCACGCGGCGCGCGTGGCCTTCGGCGGCGCGCGCGAGGTCGTCCGACACGCGCGCGGGCGCGATCGAGCGGAAGAGGATGCCCTGCGTGTGCAGGTTCTCGACGATCGGATACGCGGCGATCTCGCCGCTCGCCGCGCGCGTCGCGACCACGCTCACCTCGCGGTCGAACGGCACGAACGCCTCGTAGATCGACGGCGCGTGGTCGAGCGAATCCCACGCGCGCGCGAGTTCGTCGGCCGAATGCACCACGCGCTGGCCCTTGCCGTCGTAGCCGAGCGTGCGCGTCTTGAGGACGCCGTGCGTGCCGACGGTCGCGAGCGCGAGGTCGAGTTCGGACCGCACGGTGACGGCCGCGAACGGCTGCACGGGCACGCCGGCCGCGCGCAGGAATTCCTTCTCGCGGATCCGGTCGCAGGTGAGTTCGAGCGAGCGGACGCCGGGAAACACGGGCTTTCGCCCTGCGAGATACGCGAGGCTCGCCGCGGGCACATTCTCGAACTCGAAGGTGATCGCGTCGACCGACGCCGCGAACTCGGCGAGCGCCTCGCGGTCGCTCCACGCCGCGCAGATGTGCCGGCCCGCCACGCGCGCGGGCGCGTCGGGCGACGGGTCGAAGAAGACGCACTCGATCCCGAGCGGAATCGCCGAAAGCCCGAGCATCTGCCCGAGTTGCCCGCCGCCGAGGACGCCGATCTTCGTCGCGGTCACTTGGCCTTCGCCTTTCGTGCGCGCGCCTTGACACTCGGCTTCGACGGCACGCCTTCGACTCCCGGTACCGGGTTCGCGAGCACCTTCGCAGTCTGGTTCGCGCGGAACGCAGCGAGCTTCGCCGCCACGCCCGCGTCGTGGTGCGAGAGGATGCTCGCCGCGAGGAGCGCGGCGTTCACGGCGCCCGCGCGGCCGATCGCGAGCGTGCCGACGGGGATCCCAGCGGGCATCTGCGCGATCGAGAGGAGCGAGTCGAGCCCCTTCAACGCCTTCGATTCGACGGGCACGCCGAGGACGGGGAGATCCGTCTTCGACGCGCACATGCCTGGCAAGTGCGCGGCGCCGCCAGCGCCCGCGATGACGACCTTGATGCCGCGCCCGCGCGCGGCCGACGCGTATTCGAACAGAAGGTCAGGCGTGCGGTGCGCGGAGACCACGCGGCACTCGTGCGCCACGCCGAGCGACGCGAGCATCTCGGACGCGTGCTGCATGGTCTCCCAGTCGGACTGGGAGCCCATGATGACGCCGACGACAGGAGCCGCGACGGCGGACGCAGCGGGGCGGTTCGATGGTGCGGTGCGCGTCTTCGGGCTGGTTCGGGCGCGTGCCATGGCGCGATGGTACGGAATGGCGGCGCGCTCGGGGTGCGGTGCGGGAAACGCCGCGCAGGTGCTACCATCGCCGCTTCACGCGCGGTAGGGCGCCTGCACGCCTGCCGCTTTCCTGCGAGCCCCCAGCGAGATCGATCCATGAGCGCCATCCGCCTCAACGGCCAGTACTGCCTCCTCCGCGACATCGAGAAGAAGGACTTCGTCGCGTTCGTGAACCTCGTCCTGCCGAAGATCACCTGGCAGCAGCCCATCCCGCACGCCTTCGCCGCCACCGTGGCGACGCTCCTCTCCGAAGGCAAGACGCAGCAGGACGCGATCGTGCAGGCGGGCCTCCAGTGCTGCGCGTCGCTTGGCGTCAAGAACATGTGGGTCGACGGCGCCAATGCCGCTGTGACGGAGGAGGTGCCGACCGACGCAGCGCAGGGCCTCGAGGCGGCGTTCGGCTTCGCGGCCGTCCAGTCCGGCCTCGCGCTTGCGGCAGCGGTGTGCAACGCCTTCCGCCGCACGATCAAGGTGAACGACACGGAGGTCGCCATCACGCGCCAATCGCGCGAGCTGATGGTCGCGGCGGGGCAGCAGGTGAGCGCCATGAAGGGCGTGAACGAGCCCGTCTTCGTGACGGCGGGCCGCCTCCTCGGCGCGCGCCTCAAGGAGGGCAAGGCGCTCGAGGAGCCCGAGATGATGACCATCCTCTGCATGCTCTCCGACCTGGGCGCGACATCTGTCAAGATCGACATCGAGAAGGGAATCCTTGGTTTCGGGCCCTTCAACCCCGCGAACGCCATGTCGAGCGCTGTCCTGCAGGGTCTCGATCCCGAGAAGGTGAAGTCCGTCCAAGGCTCGATCGAGAAGACCAACGAGCAGTTCCGCAAGCTGGCGGACAAGCAGGCGGGCAGCGAGCAGGGCCAGCGGCTCTCGGTTCCCGCCGTGATGGGCACGCGCCGCCGCCGCTGACGGCTGTAGGATCCGTCAGACAGAACCGAGGCGACGAAAGCCCGAAGATCGTGCGCGAAATCGCCTGATCCCCTTGCCCTCGCGCCGCGAGGGTCCATCATGGTCGGGTCGCGCGGTCCGAGGCGTCGCGCTGGGAGGGCTCGTTCCCGTCGTCGAGCCCCGTTCAGGATCAACACCTCATGGCCATCAGCTCCGCCGGCCCCACGCTCTTTGCCCGCGACCTCGCGCCCGACGCGGCGGGACGGCTCACGGCCGCGCTCGAGCAGTTCACCGACCCCGCAGCGCTCGGTGAACTCGCGCTCGGGATCGCCCTCGCGATTGCGCTGGCGACGCTGCTCGCCTTCCACCCGCGCGACAAGGGGCGGCGCGACCTCCTCGCGGCGACCGACGAACGCAAGACCCTCGTTCTCCTCGGCCTCCTCGGCGCCGCGCTCGCCACGCTCGTGCGCATCGACCAGTCGATGGCGCTCGTCGTCTTTGGCGTGGGCGCCCTCCTGCGCGTGCGCGCGGCGGTCGCGAACCCGCACATGGCCGCGCGCGGCGTCGTGGTGGTCGTCGTCGGCCTGCTCGCGGGGCTTTCGCAGCCCCTCGCCGCGATCGTGGTCGCGGTGGCCGCCTACGCGGTCGTCTGGTGGCTGTCCGCGCGGCGTTCTGCAGAGGTGAAGGTTCGGCTCGTGCCGGGCGCGGACCGCCAGAAGGCGCAGCTTGTCAGCATGCACGAGGTGCGCGACATCGGCTGCCGCGTCCTCTCCTGCAGGGAGGGGAACTCGGGCAGGTCGTTCACGCTCCTCATGCAGGTGCCCGCGTCTGTCGCGGACGATGTCGTGGCGAAGCGCCTCGAGGCGCGGCTTGCGCCCGAGGTCGGCCACGCGGAGGTCGAGTTCGCGGCGCGGTAGCACTGCGCCAGACAGCGCCCCGACGCGCCGTCTTCTGGGAAATCCACGCAGATTGTGTTCAGGAAGTGTGAAGAGCGCGGCGAGGCCGCGCGGAAACCCCTTCGCCGCAAGGTCTTTTTGCACGACCTTGACCATCTCTTGATGTCAAGAAATGGTCAAGGATCATCAAAGCCTGAACTCAACGCACATAAATCCTCCTCGGCCCTAGCGTGGCGTCCACGCGGCGGACGCGTGTCTCGGAATGGTTCCGAGGCGACCAGGGACTCGGCCGAACGGCCGATCGACGAGGACGGAATCCATGCAGCGAGACGCAACGCGGGTGCTCTTCAACGGCACCCTTCTGACGGGCGCACTTCTGACGGGGGCGTTCGTGGCGGGAACGACCACGCTCTCCTTCGGTGCGACGGGAGACACGCAGCGAGAGGAGGCCGGCGGCGCGATCGCCGACATCGCGGGCGAACTCGCTGCGCTGCGGGCCGCGAACGACGCGCTCGCCGCGAAGGTGGCGAGGCTCGAGCAGGAAACCGACGGCGCACGCTGGCTCACGGAGTCGCGAGCGGCGGAGATCCGCGGGATCGTCACCGATGTGCTGGCGGACGCCTCGTCGCGCGACAGCCTCGCGGACGCCGGCCTCGGCGCTGGCTGGAGCAAGGACCAGGGAGGGTTCTTCCTCGCGTCCGAGGACGGATCGTTCAAGCTGAACATCAAGGGGCAGGTGCAGGTGCGCTGGGCGCTCAACAGCCGCGACAACAGCGGCCTCGGCGCCACGGCCGACAAGAGCTCGACCTGGGGCTTCGAGAACCGCAGGACCAAGCTGACCTTCTCGGGCCATGTGATCGACCCGAGCGTGACCTTCGAGGTGAAGCCCATCTTCAACCGCACGCCCGCGTCGCTCTCGTCGGGCGGCCAGACCCTCTCGAGCGGCAACATCGTCGGCTCGGTCGAGGAGATCTGGGTGCAGAAGCGCTTCGACTCGGGCTTCTCCGTGCGCGCGGGCCAGTTCAAGGCGCCGTTTCTCCGCGAGGAGCTCGTCTCGAGCGGGGCGCAGCTCGCCGTCGAGCGCTCGCTCGTGAACGACCTCTTCTCGACCAAGTTCGCGCAGGGCGTGCAGGTCGAGTTCGGCGGCGGGAAGGAAGACAGCCTCCGAGCCACGCTCTTCTATGGCGATGGACTGCGCGCGAACGCCTCGCGCGTTCCCAGCGGCTCGACCTCGGCAGCGGGTTCGTACGCAGGCTCGTACACGACCGCGTTCAACGCGAACCCGACCGACTACGCCTTCGCGGGCCGCGTCGAGTATCTCGGCGCAGGATCGTGGCGGCAGATGCGCGACCTCACCAGCTTCCGCGGCGAGGAGACGGCGTGGATGCTCGGGCTCGGTGCGATGGCGCAGAGCCTGCGCCCGACCGCGGAAGGGCCGCTTGCGGTCACTGCGACCGACTCGATGTGGGGCGTGACGGCCGACCTCACCGTCGACTTCGGCGGCGCGAACCTCTTCCTCTACGGCGTCTATCGCGATGTCGCGCTCGCGGGCGCCGTGCCCACGCGCGGCGGCGGCACGAGCGACTCGTTCGGACAGTGGGGCGTTGTCGTCCAGGGCGGCGTCTTCGTGACGGACGAGGTCGAGCTCTTCGCGCGCTACGAACTCGGTGACACGGGCACCGACCGCTTCCGCGTGTCGGAGCCGGGCGTCGAGCTCGAGACAGCGAGCGTGGCCACGCTCGGCTTCAACTGGTACATCGGCGGCAGCAAGGATCTGAAGTGGAGCACAGATGCCGGCTTCGGCTTCGCGCCTGTCGGCGACTTCGCGAGTTCAGGCGCGGACTGGCTCGGCGACGGCTCTTCGACCGCGGGCGACGGCAGCACGAACGACGGCCAGTGGGTCGTGCGCACGCAGCTGCAGCTGCTCTTCTGACGGTCAGGTGACATCGGAAACTCTCCGTGCCGCGCCGCGCGTCGGGGTCGTTCGACCTTCCCGCGCGGCGCGGCCGTTCGGGTAGCCTGTGGGCGTGCGCGGACGCGTCGAAGAGGACCACTCGAGGGACACGCCCGCCCCGCGCGAGGTGCGCAGGGCGGTCAGGCTCGGGGCCTATGCCGAGCTCGTGTGGCCCGCCATCGCGGGCGCAGCATTGCTCGCGGGATTCCTCGCTTCGCGCGCGGAGCTCGAGCCGCTTGCCCTCGGCTGCTATGCGGCGGCCTATCTCGTGGGTGGCTGGGAAGCGACCCGCGAGGGCATCCGCCAGCTTCTGAAGGGGCGCCTCGACATCGACTTCCTGATGGTGGTCGCTGCGATCGGCGCAGCGCTTGTCGGCGAGTTCGCGGAGGGAGCGCTCCTCCTCTTCCTCTTCTCGCTCGGCCATGGCCTCGAGTCGCTCGCGCTCGACCGCGCGCGCAGCGCGGTCAGCGCGCTCGCGGGGCTCGCGCCGAAGCGCGCACGCGTCCGCGGCGCCGACGGCGTCGAGCGCGAGGTGCCTGCGGAGGATGTCGCGGTGGGAGACCTCGTGATCGTGCGCCCCGGGGAGCGGATTCCCGCGGACGGCACGATCTCGGAGGGCCGCTCCGCGGTCGACGAGAGCCCGATCACGGGCGAGAGCATGCCCGTCGACAAGGAGCCTGGCGCGGGCGTCTTCGCGGGTTCGCTCAATGGCGACGGGGCACTCGCGATGCGCGTCACCATGCGGGCGTCGGACACGGTCGTCGCGCGCATGGTGCGGCTCGTGGCGGAGGCGCAGGCGACGAAATCGCTCGCCGAGCGCGCCGCGGAGCGCTTCACGCGCGTCTATGTGCCGTGCGTGATCGCTGTGACGGCGCTTGCGATCGTGGTGCCGCCGCTTGCGGGCTGGCTTCCGTGGGACGAGGCGTTCCGCCGCGCGATGAGCATGCTGATCGGCGCGTCGCCGTGCGCGCTTGCGATCTCGACGCCGGCCGCGGTGCTTGCGGGCCTTGCGCGCGCTGCGCGCGGCGGCGTCCTCGTGAAGGGTGGCATGCATCTCGAGGCGCTCGGCACGCTGCGCGCCGTCGCGATGGACAAGACGGGCACGATCACGCGCGGCAAGCCCGTCCTGGCGAAGGTGCTGCCGATGCCGGGCGTGTCGGAGGAGGAACTGCTGCGCGTCGCGGCAGCGGTCGAGACCGCGTCGAGCCATCCGATCGCGCGCGCGGTCGTCGACGCTGCGCTCGCGCGCGGCATCGCGCTTCCTGCTGCGGAAGACGCAGTCGCCGTGCGCGGCAAGGGCGTCGAGGCGACGATCGACGGCGCGCGCGCGGGCGTCGGACGCGCGTCGCTCTTCGCAGGCGACGGGACGCGCGCCGCGGGCGACGCCGTCGAGCCGTTGCGCGCGCAGCTCGAGGCGGATGCGATGACCGCGATGTCGGTCGTCCACGGCGGCCGCGCGCTAGGCGCGATCGGCGTGCGCGACACGCCGCGGCCCGAGGCCTCGGAGGCGATCGCCGCGCTTGCGAAGCTCGGCTGCGAGGTCACGATGCTGACGGGCGACAACGCCGCGACCGCCTCGGCCATCGCGCGCGAGGTCGGCGTGGGCACCGTCCGCGCCGGGCTTCTTCCCGAACAGAAGATCGACGAGGTGCAGGCCCTCGTCGCACGGCATGGGTCCGTGGCCATGGTCGGCGACGGGATCAACGACGCGCCAGCGCTTGCCGCAGCGACCGTCGGGATCGCCATGGGCCACGGCGGCACCGATGTGGCACTCGAGGCCGCCGATGTCGCGCTGATGTCGGACGACCTCACGCGACTGCCGTTTGCGATCGACCTCGGCCGCGCCACGCGGGCGATGATCCGGCAGAATGTCATCTTCGCGATGGGCGTCGTGGCGATCCTGATCCCGCTCACGCTGTTCGGCGTGGTGCCGCTCTCGGTCGCGGTCATCTGTCACGAGGGAAGCACCGTCCTCGTGGCGCTGCACGGGCTGAGGCTTCTTTCGCGAAAGGATCCCTACAAGCGCAGCCGGCGCGGTTGAAATGCGGGGCTCGTCGTGTGACGATGCGCCGATGCACAAGCCGAACCGCGCCCTCGCGTCCGTCGTCCGAATCCCGCTCGGACTCCTCGCGTTCGCCGCTGCGGCGTCGAGCGCATGGGCCGATGTCTCTCTCGACACGCCGTTCCAGGATCACGCGGTGCTGCAGCGCGACCGCGAGATCCGCGTCACGGGCCGCGCTGAGCCGAACGAGGCGCTTTCGCTCGTCTTCGGAAACGCGCAGGTCGAGGGCCGCGCCGACGCGGAGGGGCGCTTCTCCCTCGCGCTCGCGCCGATGCCTGCGTCTCTCGAGGCGCGCGAACTCGTGGTCGAAGGCGCGAGCGGCCGCGCCGCCGCCAAGGACATCCTCGTCGGCGAGGTGTGGTTCTGCTCGGGGCAGTCGAACATGGAGTGGACGGTGGACGGGGCGAACGAGGCGGACCGCGCGAGGTCGTTGGCCGCGAGGGTGCCGATCCGCTCGTACAAGGCGCCGCACGCGACCGCGAACACGCCTGCGGATCGCGTGGCTGGCGCGTGGCGCGTCGCGTCGCCCGACACGGTCGGCGGCTTCACGGCGGTGGGCTTCTGGTTCGGCGTCGACCTCGCGCGCGCCTTCGACCTCGAGGTGCCGATCGGCCTCGTCGACATCTCGTGGGGCGGAACGCGGATCGAGCCGTGGATTCCGCTCGACGCGATGGCCGCGTCCGAGTTCAAGCGGACGGCGGACGACCTCTCGGCGCGCATCGCGAGCTTCGACCCGAAGGCGGATGCGAACGCGAAGGCGCCAGGCACGGAGCCTCACGAACCCGCTGCGATCTACAACGCGATGATGGCGCCGTGGATCGCGTTTCCCACGCGTGGAACGATCTGGTACCAGGGCGAGTCGAACGCAGGCGAGCCGGACAACTACCGCAGGCTCCTGCCGCTTCTGATCCGCTCGTGGCGCGAGAAGTCTGGAAACCCCGACATGGCGTGGGGCGTCGTTCAGCTCGCGTCGTTCATGCCTTTCGCACTGAACGAGCCCGCGCAGGGCGGCTGGGCGCTTCTGCGCGAGGCGCAGTTCCGCGGCACACGCGAGGCCGGAAACGCGGGCATGATCGGCGCGATCGACCTTGGCGATGCCGCCGACATCCACCCGCGCCGCAAGCGCGAGGTCGGCGAGCGGCTGGCGGCATGGGCGCGCAACACGGTGTACGGCGAGTCCGCGGTCGCGTGGCATGGGCCGGAACTCGCGAGCGCGGAGCGTGAGAACGGCGCGATGGTGCGCGTACGCGTGACGCATGCAAGGGGCCTGCGCGCGACTGGCGCGACGCCAGGCGGCTTCGCGCTTGCGGGCGCCGATGGGAAGTTCGTGTGGGCGGACGCCACGATCATGGACGAGGGTCGCGACGGCATCGTGCTCACGGCACCCGGCGTCGACGATCCCGTCGAGGTCGTGTACGCATGGCAGAACAACCCCGAGCGCGCCAATATCGTGAACGGCGCCGGGCTCCCGATGGTTCCGTTCCGCGCGAAGGTCGCGCCGGCGGGGAAGTGACGATGAAGCGGTCCGCCATCGCGCGCGTCTCGGTCATCGCGCTCGCGTGCGCCACGGCGGCGCACGGCGACGATGTGGCCATTCCCGCCTCGATCAAGCCGCTTCTCGAGGCGCATTGCGTCGACTGCCACGACGGCGCGCGCGCGAAGGGCGGACTCGAGCTCGCGGGCCCGATCGCTGCGGGAAGGATCGACGAAGGCGTGCTGCGCGCGCTGCGCAGGCGCCTCGCGAAGCGCGACATGCCGCCCGCCGACGAGCTCGAGCGGCCGACGCTCGACGAGTATCGCGCAGCGGTCGCTGCGATCGATGCGGTCGTCGCGCCCTCGGCGCGCGAGGTGGCCGCTGTGCGGCGCCTCAACCGCGCGCAGTACGAGGGCGCAGTGCGCGATGTCCTGGCGTCCTCCGTCGATGTGCGCGCGCTTCTTCCGCGCGACGAGATCGGCGAGGGGTTCGACACCACGGCCGACACGCTCGTGCTGCCGACGCTCGTGCTCGAGCGGTACTTCACCGCGGCCGAGGAGATCGCGCTGGCGCTGGTGCCGCCTGCCGGGCCCGCCGCGCCGATCGCGATCGCGCCCGAGCGGCTTGAGCGGCGAGGGCAGGGCCATGCGCGCGACGGCTTTGCGTGGCTCTGGACCAACGGCACGCTGACGGGAGCGTTCGAGGTCAAGCGCGCGGGGCGATATCGCGTCACGCTCGAGGCCGCCGCGCAGCAGGCGGGGAACGACGCCGCGCGGCTTGCGCTGCTTGTCGACGGCAGAGTGACGGGCGAGCACGCGGTCGAGGCGACGCCCGACAAGCCCATGACGATCGCGTGGGAGGGCCAGCTCGCGGTCGGAGAGCGCCGCGTCGGCGCGCGGTTCCTCAACGACTTCTACGACCCGAACGCGGAGCGTGCGCAGCGGCGCGACCGCAACCTCGCGATCGGTGTGATCCGCATCGAGGGACCTCTCGATGCACCGGAAGCGACGCCGTTCATCGAGCGTGCCCGCGCCGTTGGCGGCGAAGGCACGGTCTCGCGCAGGCTCGGACGCGTGGCAGCCGCGTTCGGCGAGGAACTGTTCCGCAGGCCGCTCAGCGACGCCGAGCGCGACGCCCTCGTGCGCACGGCGCGCGAGGCATCGGTGTTCGAGAAGGACGCCAAGGACCGCGATCGTGAGCGCGAATGGCGCGACGGCCTGCGCGTTCTCGTCACGGCGCTGCTTGTCGACCCGCGCTTTCTCCTTCGCGTCGAGAAACCGGGCAAGGGAGGCGAGCCGGCGCGTGCGCTCGACGGATACGAAGTCGCCTCGCGGCTTTCGTTCTTCCTCTGGTCGAGCGTGCCCGATGCCGAGCTGCGGCGCGCCGCCGCAGCGGGCGAACTTGCGACGCCCGAGGGAGTCGCGCGCCACGCGCGCCGCATGTTGCAGGATCCGCGCGCCTCGAGCCTGTCACAGCGCTTCGCCACGCAGTGGCTCGGAATCGACGGCCTCGAGTACCGCTCGATGGATCCGAAGGTCTATCCCGGCCTCGATGCCGCGCTGCTTGCGGCGATGCGCCAGGAGACGGAGCGGCTCTTCGGTTCGGTGGTGCGCGGCGAACGGCCCGTGCGCGCGCTCATCACGGCGCGCGAGACGGAAGTCGACGCCGCGCTCGCGAGCCTCTACGGCATGGAGCCGCCGACGGACGGTGGCGTAGCGCGGCGCACGATCGACGACGCGCGCGCCGGCGGCGTGCTCGGCCATGCGAGCGTGCTCGTCGCCACCAGCAATCCGACGCGCACGAGCCCGGTAAAGCGCGGCAAGTGGGTGCTCGAGGCGCTGCTCGACGAGGCGCCGCCGCCGCCGCCGCCCGGCGTGCCGCAGCTTCCGGAGACCAAGGACGCGCGGCACGGGCTCTCGGTGCGCGAACTCATGGCCGAGCACCGCAACAACCCCGACTGCGCGTCGTGCCATGTGCGCATGGACGCGATCGGCCTCGCGTTCGAGCGGCTCGACGCGGACGGCCGCTTCCGCAGCGAGTTCGACGGTCTGCCGATCGACGACGCGACGGAGATGCCCGACGGCAGCGTGCTGCGCGGCGCGCGCGGGGTCGAGGCGATGCTGGTCGCGTCGACGAGCTTCGAGCGCTCGCTCGCGCGGCATCTCCTGGTCTATGCGCTCGGCCGCGGCACTGCCGACGCCGACGACGCGCTGGTCGACAGACTGGCCGCCGATCTCGCCGCGAAGGGCGACTTCGTCACGCTGGTCGAGGGAATCGTGACGGCTGACGCGTTCCGGATTCGCACGAACATCCGCGAATCCGCGAGGGAACGGTTGCCTGTCGAGCCACGATCGGTAGATTGAAGCCGGAGGATCCATGCGCGAGCCACTCATCGACCGTCGGACCGTGCTGCGTGGCGCCGGCGTCGCCATCGCGCTGCCGTGGCTCGAGGCCATGCTGCCGCGCGGGATCGCGTCGAGCGCGCTCGCGGCCACGACCGCTGCGGAAGCCGCGCCGCCGTTGCGCGTGGCGTACCTCTTCTTCCCGAACGGCGTGAATGTCGATGCGTGGACGCCGACCGCCGACGCACGCGGCCTCTGGGTTCCGTCGCCGACGCTCGCGCCGCTCGCCGACTTCCGCGGCGACATCGATGTCTACACGGGCCTGCGCCACCGCCACGCCGAGGCGAACGGCGACGGCCCCGGCGACCACGCACGCAGCGCCGCGTGCTTCCTCACGGGCATGCAGCCGAAGAAGACGGCTGGCGACGACATCCGCGTCGGCAAGAGCATCGACCAGGTGATCGCCGACGACCTGGCCGAGCAGGGCGTGCGCACGCGACTTCGTTCGATCGAACTCGGCAGCGAGCCTGCGATGACCGCGGGCAACTGCGACTCGGGCTATTCGTGCGCGTACAGCGCCAACATCTCGTGGAAGAGCGAAAGCCTGCCGAACGGCAAGGAGACCGATCCGCGCGCGGCGTTCGACCGGATCTTCGGGAAGCGCGGGCAGTCGCCCGAGGAAGCTGCGGCGCAGGCGCGCTCGCGGCGGTCGATCCTCGATGGCGCTGCGAAGGAGGCGCGCAGGCTCGGCATGTCGATCGGCGCGTCCGACCGCGCCCGTCTCGACGAGTATCTCGAGGGCGTGCGCGAGCTCGAGGGGCGGCTGCGCGAGGACGCGCTCGCGGATCTCGAGGTGGGCGATGCCGTGCCCGACTTCGACGCCGGGCCGCGCGACATCGGCTCACGCATCGATCTCCTGGGCGAGGTGCTGGCGCTCGCGTTCAAGACCGACTCGACGCGCGTCGCCACGCTCATGCTCGCAAACGAGGGCTCGAACCGACCGTACCGCGAGGTCGGCGTCGCGGAAGGTCACCACGATGTGTCGCATCACGGCGGGAACGCGGGCAAGCTCAGCAGTTTCGCGGCGATCAACCGCTTCCAGACCGAGCGCTTTGCCGCGTTCCTGCGCGCGCTCACGCGCGTGAAGGAAAACGGCAAGCCTCTGCTCGATTCGACGATCGTCCTCTACGGCAGCGCGATCAACGACGGCAACCGCCACAACCACGACGATCTCCCGATCCTCGTCGCAGGCGGCCGCACGAAGCGCGGGCGCATCGTCGCAAGCGCGCCAGGCACGCCGCTCTGCAACCTGCATGTGGGCATCGCGCGCGCCGCGGGCGTGAAGGTCGACCGCTTCGGCGACGCAAACGGCGTGATCGGGGTTTGAGCGGCGGGCTTCGATCCCCGCAGGTCCACCCTTCGCGGCGTCGAGTTTCCGCCGCCACTCCGCGACCCACGCGTCGAGCATTTTCGGCCAGGGCGCGGACCTGAAGCGCCGCGTATGGTCGACCGCACTCGAGCTGTCGGAGGTGCGCTGAACATGTGCAGAGGATGCCCGATCGGAGGTTGCTGCGCCAGGCGACACGCGGTCATCTTCACGCGGTCATCTCGTTGCTGTCGGCTCCACGGCGGGTTCCGGCGCCGGCAAACGCGCCTTCCACTCCGCGGCCTTCGCCTCGTAGCCCTTCCCGGGCTCGGCCGCGTTCCACGCGGTGTAGAGGTCGACGAGCGCCCGCACGCACTCGAGCGTGTCCTTGTGCGTCGGGCCGCGGTCCTTGGCGGCGAGGTAGATCGGGTGCGCTTCGAGGAGGTTCGCCTCGGCGAGGGCGAAGCGTTCGGCGTCAAAGCCAACGCCCGCGCGGGCGCGGCCGAAGGCCGTCAGGAAGTCGGCCAGCCGCGGCGCGGTGCCCTCGGTGAACGCCTTGCGGGCCGCTGGCTCGTAGGGTGCGATCAGGTCGAGGGCTTCACGGAACTGATCTTGATCGAGTTTCAGGCGTACCAGCAGAGAAGCTGAGCCGAGCGTGTCCGGGTGCTCCTCCCCAAGCGTGCGGCGGCGCTTCTCGAGCGCCTCGCGGTGGAAGGGCTCCGCCTCGTCGAGCCTGCCCTGGTCCCTGAGCAGGGAGCCCATGTTGCCGATGGAGCCGAGCGTGTCCGGGTGCTCTTCGCCGAGCGTGCGGCGGCGCTTCTCGAGGGCCTCGTGCAGGTACGGCTCCGCCTCGGCGAGCCTGCCCTGATCCCGGAGCAGGACGCCCATGTTGTTGATGGAGGTGATCGTCTGCGGGTGCTCCTCCCCGAGCGTGCGGCGGCGCTTCTCGAGCGCCTCGCTGTGGAAGGGCTCGGCCTCGGCGAACCTGCCCTGTTCCCTGAGCAGGGAGCCCATATTGCCGATGGAGACGAGCGTGTATGGGTGCTCCTCCCCGAGCGTGCGGCGGAACTTCTCGAGCGCCTCGCGCCAGTACGGCTCCGCCTCGGCGAGCCTGCCCTCTGCCCGGAGCAAACCGCCCATGTTGTTGATGGAGATGAGCGTGTCCGGGTGCTCCTCCCCGAGCGTGCGGCGGGACTTCTCGAGCGCCTCGCGCCAGTACGGCTCCGCCTCGGCGAGCTTGCCCTGCTCCCAGAGCAGGACGCCCAAGTTGCTGATGGAGATGATCGTCTGCGGGTGCTCCTCCCCGAGCGCGCGGCGGCGCTTCTCGAGCGCCTCGCGCCAGTACGGCTCCGCCTCGGCGAGCCTGCCCTGGACCCGGAGCAAACCGCCCATGCTGTTGATGGAGACGAGCGTGTCCGGGTGCTCCTCGCCGAGCGTGCGGCGGGACTTCTCGAGGGCCTCGCGCAGGTACGGCTCCGCCTCGTCGAGCCTGCCCTGGTCCCGGAGCAGGACGCCCATGTTGCTGATGGAGGTGAGCGTGTCCGGGTGCTCCTCCCCGAGCGTGCGGCGGCACTTCTCGAGGGCCTCGCGCCGATACGGCTCCGCCTCGGCGAGCCTGCCCTGGGACTCGAGCAGGAAGCCCATGCTGCCGATGGAGCTGAGCGTGTCCAGGTGCTCCTCTCCGAGCGTGCGGCGGCGGGTGGCGAGGGCGGACTCCTGCAGCGGGATCGCCGCGTCGTACAACGCGAGGCGCTCGCAGTACAGCGTTGCCAGCGCCTGCCGCAGGCTCGCATCCGTCGCCGGATCATCCTTGAACTGCTCGTCGATCGTCTTGATCGCGGGCCTCAGGATCGTCCGGTCGATCATGGCCGCGGCGGCGTCGGTGGCGTTGACACGCATGAGCAGGTCGCCGAGCATCGCGGCCTGCGCTCCGCGCTCCTTCTCCGGCACTCCGGCCTTCTCAAGCGCACCGGCAAAGCGCTCGCGTATGTCGGCCATCAGCCCCTCGCCCGCGACATTGGTGTCGATCTGCCCGAGCATGCCTGCCTGGAAGTCGGAGACCTTCTTCAGTTGGTCGGCGCGCTGTTTCTCGGCCTTCTCCGCGGCCTCGGCCGCGGCCGCGCGCTCGTCGGCGCGCCGGGCCTGCGCCGCCGCCTCTCGAGCCTGCCAGGCCGTTCCCGCCAGACCCGCCACCAGCGCCACCGCCACCGCCGATGCCGCCAGCACCTGCACGCGGTTCCGCCGCACGAACTTCCGCACGAGGTACGCGCGGCTCTCGGGCGCAGCCTCGAGGGGCTTTCCGCCGAGGTAGCGCCGCACATCCGCGCCGAGCGAGTCCGCGCTCGCGTAGCGGCGGGTGCGGTCCTTCCGCAGCGCCTTCATCGGGATCCACTCGAGCTCGCGGCGCAGTTCGCCCGCGATCCGATCTCGCTCGGCCTGCCGCGCCTTCGCGATCTCGGCACCCGTCTGGTCGTCGGCGGTGCTCAGGCGTGCGCTTGGCTTCGGCGGATCGACCTCGCGGATGATCCGCTGGATCTCGGCGTAGCCTGCGCTCCGCAGCGTCTTCGGATCGAACGGCAGCGTGCCGCTGAGGAGTTCGTAGAGGACGACGCCGAGCGAGTAGACATCCGTGCGCGTGTCGATGTCCGTGGCGCCCATCTCCGCCTGCTCGGGCGACATGTACTCGGGCGTGCCGATGATCTGCCCGCGCTCGGTGAACAGCGTCTTGTCGGTCAGCGTCTGCGAGATCGCCTTCGCGACGCCGAAGTCGATCACCTTCACGACATGCGCGTGCCCCTCGCCGCCGTGTGCGACGAGGATGTTCGATGGCTTGATGTCGCGATGGATGATCCCCTTCATGTGCGCGTGCTGCACGGCGTCGCACACGGTGACGAAGAGCTCGAGCCGCTCGCGGATGGTGAGGCGCTGGCGGTCGGCGAACCGCGTGATCGACTCGCCCTTCACGTACTCCATCGCGAAGTAGGGCTGTCCCGCCGCGGTGACGCCGCCGTCGAGGACGCGCGCGACATTGGGATGGTCCATCATCGCGAGCGCCTGGCGCTCCTGCTCGAAGCGCGCGATGACGGCGCGCGAGTCCATGCCCGGCTTGATGATCTTGATCGCGACCCGCTGCACCATGGGCTCGCGTCGCTCCGCGAGCCACACCTCGCCGAAGCCGCCCTCGCCGATCACCTCGAGGAGCTTGTACGGCCCGACCATTTCCCCGGACCTCGCACCGGGTGCGAGATAGGAGTCGCCGGCCGGCCGCGATGGCGCGGCGCGATGTTCGGAACCAGGGCCAAGGGAGCGCGTGAAGTCGTCAGGTGGTCCGCCTGCAGTTGACATCGGCGCATTGTGATGGACGGCAGGGCGCAGGGCAAGGCGCGCGGATCCCGGCCTCTACTCTCGCTCGTCTTTCCGCGCCTGCCACTCCGCGGCGCGTGCGTCGTAGCCCTTGCCGGGCTCGGCGGTGTTCCAAGCGGTGTAGAGGTCGACGAGGGCGCCGATCGCGGCGACCGTCAATGGATGCTGGTCGCCGAGCACGCGGCTGCGCTTCTCGTGGGAGTCGAGCAGGAACGGCTCGGCCTCGGCGGGCTTCCCCTGTCGCGCGAGGAGGATGCCCATGTTGCCGAGCGAGACGAGCGTGTGCGGGTGTTCCTCGCTGAGCACGCGTCTGCGCTTCTCGAGGGCCTCGCGGTAGAGGGGCTCTGCCTCGGCGAGTCTGCCCGCGTCCCGAAGCAGCGTGCCGAGGTTGCCGACCGAGACCAGCGTGTCCACGCTGTCGTCGCCGAGCGTGCGGCGGCGGATCTCGAGGACCTTGCGCAGATGCGGCTCCGCGTCGGCGAACTTCTGCCGGTCGAGCAGCAGCATGCCGAGGTTGTTGATGGAGATCAGCGTGTCCGGGTGCTCGTTGCCGAGCGTGCGTCGGCGGATCTCGACGGCTTCGACGAGATAGGGCTCCGCGTCGGCGAGTCTGCCTTGGTCGAGGAGCAGCGCGCCGATGTTGCTGAGCGCGAGGAGCGTGTCGGGGTGTTCCTCGCCGAGCGTGCGCCGCGACTTCTCGAGGGCTTCGCGGAGATGGAGCTCGGCCTCCACGACCTTCCCCTGGCTGAAGAGAAGGAAGGCCATGTTGTTGAGCGAGGTGATCGTCAGCGGATGCTCCTCGCCGAGCGTGCGCCGGCACTGCTCGAGCCCCTCGCGGTAGAAGGGCTCGGCCTCGGCGAGCCTGCCCTGTTCCGCGATCAGGACGCCCATGTTGTTGATGGACCGGATCGTCTCGATGTTCGTTGCGCCGAGCGTGCGGCGGAACTTCTCCAAGGCCTCGCGGTAGTAGGGCTCCGCCTCGGAAAGCTCGCCCTTGGCCCGAAGGAGGCTGCCCATGTTGCTGATCGCGATGACGGTGTCGATGTGGTCCTCGCCGAGGATGCGGTGCGACTTCTCGAGCGCCTCGCGGTGAAAGGGCTCCGCCTCTGCGAGCCTCCCGAGCTCGCGCAGCAGCACGCTCATGTTGGCGATGGACTGGATCGTCGCGGGGTTCTCCTCGCCGAGCACGCGCCGGCGCGTCGCAAGCGTCGATTCCTGCAGCGGAACCGCGGACTCGTTGAGGCCGATGCTGCGGTAGAGCTCCGCGAGCGCGTGCCGCAGCTGCGCGTCGACGGCCGGCTGGTCGCCGAACTGTTCGCCGATCGACCGGATCGCGGGCTTCAGGATCGTGCGGTCGATGAGCGCGGCCGCAGCGTCGGTGGCGTTCACGCGGACGAGTTCCTGCGAGAAGGCGCCCGTGCGCGACGCGCGCTCCGCCTCGGGCACGCCTTCCTTCTCGAGCGCCGCGGCGAAGCGCGCGCGCACATCGTTCATCAGGTCGACGCCGGCCTTCGTCACGTCGATCTGGCCGAGCATCTGCGACTGGAAGTCACTCACGCGCTTCAGTTCGTCGGCGCGCGCCTTCTCCGCCTTCTCGGCCGTTTCCGCAGCCGCCGCGCGCTCGTCGGCGCGCGCGCGCTGCTCGGCCTCCGACTCCTTCGCGCGGATCGCCGCGCCGCGCTGCCAGAGCGCGACGCCGAGGCCGGCCGACAGCGCCACGAACACGGCGGCGGTCGCGGCAACCGGAACCTTGTTGCGCCGCACGAACTTCCGCGCGAGATACGCACGGCTGTCGGGCGCGGCCCGCAGCGGCCGCCCGTCGAGGTAGCGCCGCAGGTCGTCTGCGAGCGCCTGCGGACTCTCGTAGCGGCGGTCGCGCTCCTTGCGCAGCGCCATCAGCGGGATCCAGTCGAGCTCGCTGCGGAGTTCGCTCGTGATGCGCTCGCTCGTCGCCGAGCGGGCGGCGGCGGCCGTGGTGGAGCGGTCGCCTCCGAGCTGCGCGATCCGCGTGCTCGGCTTCGGCGGCGTCTCGTCGCGGATGATCCGCTTGATCTCGGCCATCGCCGCCTTGCGCATGGTGCGCGCATCGAAGGGCACATCGCCCGCGAGCAGTTCGTACAGCATCACGCCGAGGCTGTAGACATCGGTGCGGGTGTCGACATCGGTCTCGCCCGCGACCTGCTCGGGACTCATGTAGAGCGGCGTGCCGATCGCGACGCCCGCCTGCGTCTGCGCGGTGTTGGCGAGAGTCTCGCCCGCGATCGCCTTCGCGATGCCGAAGTCGATGACCTTCGGCACCGCGCGGCCCTCGATCTCGACGACGAGCACATTGCTCGGCTTGAGGTCGCGGTGGATGAGGCCCTTGTGGTGCGCGTGCTGCACGGCCTCGCACACGGGAATGAAGAGCTCGAGCCGCTGGCGGAGCGTGAGCCGCTTCGCATCGGCGAACGCGTTGATCGGCTCGCCGTCGACATACTCCATCACGAAGTAGGGGGTGCCCGCCGCCGTCACGCCGCCGTCGAAGACACGCGCGACATTCGGGTGGTCCATCACCGCGAGCGCCTGGCGCTCCTGCTCGAAGCGTGCGACCACCGCGCGCGAGTCCATCCCCGGCTTGATGATCTTGATCGCGACCCGCTGCACCATGGGCTCGCGTCGCTCGGCGAGCCACACCTCGCCGAATCCGCCCTCGCCGATCACCTCGATGAGCCTGTACGGGCCGACCATGTCGCCCGTGTGCGGTCCGGGGGCCGCGTAGAGGCTGCCGAACGGGCGCGTGCCGTCGCCGCCGCCGTCGCACGGTTGCTTTGGCCCATCGGATGCGCCTGGATTCGTCATCGACGCATTGTGTGGCGCAAAGGTTGGCCGCGCAAGCACCAGGCGGAGCGGCCGCAGCCGCGACCGCTCAAGTCTGCGGACCCCCGTGATCTCCGCAGGCCCCCATCAGACACGCCGCATGATGAAGCAGTAGTTGAACCCGCGCAGGAAGAAGTTGCCTTCTTCGGCCGCCTTGCGCCAGTTGCCGAAGCCGAGCTTCTTGTTGTGGCGCACCACGCAGATGATGTCGACGGGCACGAGGTACTTGCGCATGATCGCGAAGAGCTCGAAGCCGATCGGCATGAACTCGCTGCCCTTCAGCGACTTGCCGTCGTGGCCCTTCTTCTTGCGCCACGAATCGCTCACGAAGAGACCCATGTAGCGCCCAGGCTTGAGCACGCGGTGGATCTCGCGGATCACATCCTCCATCGCGCGGTAGTAGGCCTTGCCGCCGTCGTCGCCGCCCGAGTCGAGCTTGCCGATGCAGCGCGGGTCGTCCGAATAGTCGACATGCGTCGAGTACGGCGGATCGATGAAGACGAAGTCGACGCTCTCGTTCTCAAGCGGCAGCTTGCGCGAGTCGTTCCTCTTGATCTCGGGTCGCTGCGGGTTGAGGTCGAAGCCCATGCCGCGGCGCTTGAGGTCGCGGCAGACATCGAGCGTGGTGCCCGAGCCGCACATCGGGTCGACGACGAGATCGTTCTCGCGCGTGTAGCGCGACAAGAGCTGCCAGATCACCCAAGACGGCGTCGCGCCGACATAGTCCTTGTCACCCTGCATCGAGCCTGCGCCGACGACGGCATCACCTTCGATCCTGAATCCTGGGACTTCGATCGGCCGCGGCTCCTCGCCACGCTGCAGGCGCTGCTTCCTCTGCGCCTCGCGCATCGCGGGGCTGTCGTAGTGCTGGCTCGGGTACTCCCAGAGCGTCGTCGGAAAGACGCGCAGCGGCGGTCGTTCCTCGCGGCGGCGAGGCGCGGCGTCGCGCGCGTCTCCGCCATGGGCGCCATGCGGCTTCCGGTTCGGGCGATCTGGATTCTCGCGGAATGGCTTCGGCACGCGCGGAGTGTACGGCTCACGCAAGCAGGCCGTAGCTCGCGCCCGCGACACCCGTCCCGATGACGAGGACGGGCGCTGCATACGAACTCTTCCAGCGGAACACGATGCCCGTGGCGAGGCCGATCAGAGGAGCCGTCCACCCGCCGAAGAAGACAGCGCGCTTCGGCCAGCCGCCGCAGGTCTCCATCACGAAGTGCAGCGCGGCGCCGATGATGAGCCCGACCGCGACCGCGCCGAGGAAGTCGAGCGCGCTTCGCGCGGGCGGCCAGCACACGAGCCGCTCGAAGAGCCCGAACCCGATGAAGGTGAACGCGAACGCGGGCAGGAAGATGCCCGCCGTGAACGCCAGCGCGCCCGCGAGGCCTCCGCCCTGATAGCCGACGAAGGTGCCGAAGATGACGAGCGGCGCAGGGAGGACGCTTGCGATCGCGATCCCGTCGAGGCATGCCTGCTGCGTCATCCAGCCGTCGTCGCCCGCTGCGACCGAGGCCACATAGGGAAGCGCCGTGTACGCGCCGCCGAAGGTGACGAGCCCCGCGACGAGCCCGTGCGCGAAGAGCTCGCCCGCCGCGCGAGGCCCAGCGGAGGCGAGCGCATCGGCTCCGCGCGCGTCGACCGAAGCAAGGAGCGAGACCGAGGCGAGGCTCGAGAGAAGCACCACCAGCATCGGCCACTTGTTGGTGTCGGACGCCGCGCGCCAGATCGGCATCACGAGCTTGATCGCAGCGCGCACGATCAGCGCGCACGCCGCGATCTGCATCGCGGCCATCGCCCCCGCGACGGGCGGCGAGGTCATGTCGAGCACGCCATAGAGCGCGCTCGCCGCAAGCATGAGCACGAGCCCGGGCAGCATGAAGCCGAGGCCCGCGGCGATCCCGCCGAGGCGCCCGCCGCGCACGGTGCCGAGGTAGCAGCACATCTCGTGCGCCTCCGGGCCCGGCAGCACCTGGTAGACCCCGAGCGCGCGGCGGAAGCGCTCCGCATCGGTCCACCCGCGGCGCTCCACGAACTCCTCGAGCAGCCCCTGGATCTGCACCACGGGCCCGCCGAACGCGCGGGCGCCGAACGCGAGAAACGCGAGGAAGATCGGCGCAAGCAGTCGCAGGGCGGTCACGGCGCCACTGTATCGGCCGAGCGCGTCGGGCACGGTGGCGCATGCACGGGGGGGCGTGCACTCGGCAGCGCACCCGCTACGCTCGTGTGAAGCATGAGCACAGACAAGACTTCTTTAACGTCGGCCGACATCCGAGGGGCGACTGCCACAGGCGGCGCGGACGAGCCGTTCGATGCGATCGTCGTCGGGCTTGGGGCGATGGGTGCGTGCGCGCTGGCGGAGCTCGCCCGCCGCGGCAAGCGCGTGATCGGAGTCGACCGCTTCGCTCCGCCGCACGACCTCGGCAGCTCGCACGGCGGAAGCCGGGTGATTCGACTCTCGTACTTCGAGCACCCCGACTATGTGCCGCTCCTGCGCCGCGCCTACGACGGGTTCGATCGCCTTGGCAAGGATGGCGGCGAGACGCTCCGCTTCGAGACGGGCCTCGTGATGGGCGGCCCGACCGGCAACAAGGTCGCGGCGGGCATGCTGCGCAGCGCGTCCGCGCATGACCTCGCAGTCGAGGCGATCGATGGCGCGCAGCTGATGAAGCGCCATCCGCAGTTCCGCGTCCCCGCCGACTGGGAACTCGTCTGCGAGGCGCGCGGCGGATTCGTGCGGCCAGAGGCCACGATCCGCACGGCGCTCGCGGCAGCGCGCGCAGCGGGCGCGCGCATCGAGCTGAACGCCCCGATCGACGCCTGGCGCGCGGACGAGGGCAGCGTGTGGATCCGCACCACCCGCGGTGCCTTCTCCGCGAAGTCGCTCGTTCTTTCCGCGGGCGCGTGGATGCCGAGCCTCGTCGGCGACCGCGTCCGCGGTCTTCGTCCGACGCGCGAGACGATCGCATGGATCGACGACGCGGGCGACCCAGCGTGGCAGACGGACAGGATGCCCGTGTGGCTCTTCGACCGCGCGGGCGAGCCGGAGATCTACGGTGTGCCCGCGTTTCCCTCGATGGGCGAACCGCGCGGCATGAAGGTCGGGCTCCACTGTCGCGGGCCCGAGGTCGAGCCCGAGGAGTCGCATGACCTTCCAGATGGCGCGATCGTCGCGGAGACGCTGGCCGCTGTGCGTGAGCGCATTCCCTCGGCAGAGGGCCGCGCCTGCACGCACGCGAAGAACTGCCTCTACACGATGTCGTCCGACAACCACTTCGTGGTGGGGCTCCACCCCGATCACACGAATGTGGCGATCGCGTGCGGCTTCAGCGGACATGGCTTCAAGTTCGCACCCGTGATCGGAGAGGCGCTGGCGGACCTCGCGCTCGATGGCCGCACGGCGCTGCCGATCGGGTTCCTGAGCCCGACGCGCGCGAAGGCTTGAGCGGTCGCGGCAGCCGCCGCTCAAAGACCTCTTCTCTTTCTCCGGATGGGGCTGCGGATGCGGATCGTCGTGCGCAGCAGCAGAGGCGGCTGCCGCAAGCAGCCGCCGCTCAAAGGTCTTTTCTCTTTCTCCGGATGGGGCTGCGGTTTCGGATCGTCG
>QLAH01000078.1_pt1 | contig 93056 bp, 102 predicted proteins | sample 4693081 | NCBI WGS metagenome assembly QLAH01 (sample SAMN09425401, study PRJNA476045) | Lake water metagenome, whole genome shotgun sequencing project.
ACGGAAGGACTTGGGCTTTTGCATGCCCCATTCTCTCGCCTGAATCCATTGCTGTCACAGGGATCTGGGCAGATTCAGGGGCGTCTGTGGAGAAGCGGACGCGGATCTTTGCGCAACAGGCTCCTAGGACGGGAGTTGCCGCGTCCTTCACACCGGATGGATCGCTCCGCCCCCCGTCCCCTGCTTCAGGCGCGAACCGCCAGCTTCGCGCTGGTGCCCCTGCCGGCGGTAGCCCTCCTCTCCCTGGCGCTCCTGCCGGCCCTGGCCCAGCCCGTCACCAGCGCAACCCCCACCGTGGTGCGTTCTGTGGCACCCGAACCGCAGCCGAACCGCGCCCTGGAGGCCGCGCTGCGCGAGGAGCTGTTCCCGGTGCGGATCGACGACGGCCAGGGCCACGGTCCCGATCCCGGCAGCGCCGAGGCGGAGATGGCAAAGCGCCACAGGATCAAGGCGGAGTGCGGGCGCCTTCCGGCCCATCGCTACAGCTGGAACCGGGTGGATCTCAATGGCGATGGCAGGCCCGAGGTGGTGGCCCAGGTGCTGGGTCCGATGGTCTGTGGCACCGGCGGCTGCCCGTTGCTGATCTTCCGCGAGTCCAGCGCCGGTGGGCTGCAGCTCATCAGCCGGATGAGTCTGTTCAAGGACCCGCTGATCGTGACGCAGCGGCGCCACAACGGCTGGCTGCACCTGATCACCCGGGTGCGGGTGGACGCCGGCCACGGCTATTACGCCGACCTGCCGTTCGACGGCCGCACCTATCCCGCCAACCCCAGCGTGGCTCCGGCCCTCCCCTTGCGCCGAGCCGAAGCCGGCACCGCCTACCTGGCCTGGGATGCAAGGGATCCCCGCACTCATCTCCTCCCCTGTGAGGCCACCTCCCCGGCGGGGGGCCGCTGAGATCGATGGTGACGGTTCCCCCAATGTCCCTGCCTGCCACCGCCTTCCTCGGACTCGGCGCCCTCGGTACCCCGATGGCCCTGCGGCTGGTGGGCGGCGGCGTGCCGCTCACCGTGCACAACCGCACCCGCTCTCGCGAGGAGCCCTTGGTGGTAGCTGGCGCCCGCCGGGCCGCCACACCGGCGGGCGCGGCGGCCGGGGCCGCGATCCTCTGCCTCTGCCTGAGCGACGACCGCGTGGTGCGCGCCGTGCTGCTGGGGGAGGACGGCGCGCCTGATCCGGCGATCGCGGGTCTGGCCCCCGGGTCGCTGGTGGTGGATTTCTCCACCATCGCCCCCGCCACTGCCGAGGCTCTGGCGGCTGTCCTGGCGGAGCGGGGCGTGGCCTATCTCGATGCGCCGGTCACCGGTGGCACCGAGGGGGCCCGGGCCGGCACGCTCACCGTGCTGGCGGGCGGCAGCGAGGAGCAGATGGAGCGTGCCCGGCCGCTGCTGGAACTGGTGGGTCGCTCCCATCACCATTTCGGTCCCGTGGGTTCCGGCCAGCGGGTGAAGGCGGTGAATCAGGTGCTGGTGGCCGGCAGCTACGCCGCCGTGGCGGAGGCGATGGCCCTGGGCCTGCGCCTCGCGCTGCCGATGGAGCAGGTGCGCCAGGCTCTCGTCGGCGGGGCGGCCGGATCCTGGGCCCTGGAGCACCGCGCAGCCAACATGCTCACGGACTCCTATCCGCTGGGTTTCCGGCTGGCGCTCCACCGCAAGGACCTGGCCATCGCCCTGGCGGCGGCGGCGGCGGTGGGGCTGGAGCTGCCGGTGTGCCAACGGGTGGCGGCGATCGAGGAGGTGCTGATCGAGCGGGGCTTCGGTGATGAGGACGTCTCGGCGTTGGCCCGCTGGTTCGCGCCGGACGACGAGCGATCGGGGAGAATGAATGGAGCGTTCCTTCCCGCGCCATGAGCCCGTCCTCCGATGCCGCCACTCCGGCTCCGATCGACGGCGCCCCGGCCCATCCCCACAACTTTGAGGTGCAGAAGGAGATCCACCAGAGCATCCGCAACGATCCCGACTACGACGACTGGGAGTACGGCACCGAGCCGCTGCCCCATGAGGCCTGGGTGCGCAAGGGAGGTCATGGTCTCGATCCCGGCGGGCGGACGGCGGGCTGAGGGCGCGGAACCGATCCTTCAACCCGGAGGTTTCGCCCGGTCCGGTTCCTGCTCGAGCGGGAGCCTGTAGAGGATCTCCAGGTCGCCCCCCTCCCCTTCGCCGCTGAGCACCGCCAGCAGATTGCGGCGCTGCAGCCCCTCCAGCCGGGCCACCGGCACCAGGCCCAGCAGCAGCAGGGCCGCCATGGTCAGCCACAGGCCGATCGCATGGCCCTGCCGATCGAGCAGCCAGCCGGCCAGCAGGGGGGCCGCCAAGGCGCTCACGGCGAAGCACTGGGAGAACAGGGCCAGGGCCAGACCCCGGTGCGATGGCGGTGTGAGTTCCACGATCGCTTCGGTGGCGGTGGGCAGGAAGGCGGCCTCCGCCAGGGCCAGCGGAAGCTGAGCGGCGATCATCAACGCCGCCCCGAAGGGCAGCAGAGCTGAGAGCGCAAGCAGCAGGCTGCCGAGGGCAAAGGAGCCGAGGCCGAGGCCGAGGCCGTCGCGCACGGGCCGGCGGGCCAGCGCCTGCCCCACCGGCCACTGGAGTGCCAGCAGAAGGCTCAGCTGGAGGCCGATCGTGAGGGCACCCAGGCTTTCGGGCAGGGCGGGTCGCATCGGCGCGCCCCGCACCAGATCCAGGGGCAGGGCGCTTTGCATCAGGGCCTGCATGCCGGTGGCCAGCAGCGTCACCGCGAGCACCGGCAGCAACGGCAGCACCCAGGCCGCTCCGCCACCCCGCGCCTGGCGCCGGCGGGGCCGGGCCGTGGGCAGGGGCCGCCGCAGCAGCACCAGCGCCAGAAGCGACTGGGCGGCCATGTCCACCACGTAGATACCCCGCAGCCAGCCGGCGGCTGCCAGGGCCGCCCCGAGCAGGGCGCCCGCGGCGATGCCGGCCGCGTCGGCGGTGCGCACCAGGGCGAAGGCCCGGGCGGAGGGCAGTGGTGGACAGGCCAGGGGCACTGCCAGCTCGATCGCCGGCCAGTAGAGCCCCACCGCGATCCCCATCAGCACCTGGCCGATCAGGTAGCCGCCGAAGCCATGGGCTCCCAGCAGCACTGCGTCGGCGAGGAACCCGATCGCCAGGGCCAGCAGCACGGGGCGTGACACTGCCAGCCCCCGATCGAGCAGCAGGCCGCTGACCAGGCGCCCGGCAGTTCCCGCCACGGCCGCGGCCGCCAGTCCCTGGGTGACGCTGCTGGCGCTGAAGGCCTCCAGGTGGAACACCATCGGTGTGAGATAGATCACGCCGCCGGCCCCCAGGGCGGCCAGCAGCCGCACCCCTGCCAGTTCCTGCAGCGGCGCGGGAAACTGGTGGAACCAGGACCACGCCCTGGACACCCGCTGTGCCTGTTTCAAGCCGTCTTCGCCGCCTGGGTTCCGTGGTCGCCAGTCTGCTGGTGGCCCTGCCGCTGGCCTGGGGAAACAGGGCGGGAGCTGCCGAGCTGCTGGAGCTGCAACTCGACGGGCTGGCGATTCCGATCCGCCTCGACCAGCTGGAGGCCTGGAGCCGGGGCGCGCGCGAGCCCGCCGCCGACCTGCAGGTGTGGTTGGGGTTGCTGGAGGCGGACAGCCGCGACGACCTGCGGGCCCTGCTGCAGGCCCCGCTGCTGCTGGATCGCAGCTTCGGCCGCCAGCTCCTGGACAGCTGGGCCGGTAGCCAGATGCTCGCCACCCTCGGGGAACTGCTCACCACCGCCGACGGCGGCAGCACCACGGCGCTGCTGCCGGTGACGCTGCGGGACCTGCTGGCCCGGCGCCGGGAGGTGACGGCGATCGAGCTGCTGCGCGCCCTGCCGCCCCGTCAGCTGGTCCTCGATCTCGACGGCCTGCTGTCTCTCGCCGACGGTTGGCGCCTCCAGCTGCGTCGACAGGGAGAGGCCCTCCGCAGCCTGCGGCGCCTCCCCCTGCCGGAGGGTTCGCCGGCCGAAGGTGCCCCGCCCTCGGTTTCCCTGGGAACGGAGGGCGGGCCGCTGGTGGCAGGTCCCCCCATCGCCGGCGAGGAGAAGCCGCCGCTGATCACGCCCCAGCGCTGGTCGCTTGCGGTGGGCCATCGCCAGGAGCCGCTGCCGCTGGAGATCTGGCGGCCCTCCGCTGCCCCGCCGGCGGCCTCCCGTCCCTGGCTGCTGTTGATGCCGGGCCTGGGCGGTACCACCGACCAGCTCGGCTGGCTGGCGGCCGACCTGGCGGCCCGGGGTTGGGCGGTGGTCGCGCTCGAGCATCCGGGCAGCGATGCCACGGCGATGCGGGCAGCCCTGGAGGGCCAGCGGCCGCCACCTGGCGCCGAAACCCTGGCGATCCGCCTCGACGACGTGGAGGCGGTGCTGGAAGCCAGCCGCAGCGGTCACCTGGAGGTACCGGGCGACGGTGTGGTGCTGGTGGGGCATTCGCTGGGGGGCCTCACTGCCTTGCTGGCGGCGGGGATGGCGCCTGAACCGGGCCTGGATGCCCGCTGCCGTCGGGCTCTGCGCCGGCTCCCGATCTCCAATCCCTCCCGCCTGCTCCAGTGCCAGCTGCCGGCCAGCAGCCTGCCGGCCCCCCGCCGCCGCCCTCCTGAGCTGAAGGGGGTGGTGGCCTACAACGCCTTCGGCAGCCTGCTGTGGCCCCATCACGGTCTGCGCGCCCTGCCCCTGCCGGTGCTGCTGGTGGGCGGCGGCCTCGATCTGGTCACCCCCCCGATCGACGAGCAGCTCTCCCTGTTCCTGCCCGCCGGTCATCACCGCAGCCGGCTGGTGGTTGTGGACGGTGGCAGCCATTTCTCGCCGGTGCGGGTTTCCGGGCAGGAGGCGGTGCTGTTCCGGCTCGGCAGCGATCTGGTGGGGGAGGATCCGGCCGTGGTGCAGGGCCTGCTGCTTGCCCTCACCGGCGACTTCCTCTCCAGCCTGGACACGCCCCCACCGCTGGCGCCCCAGCAGCGGCGGCGCCAGGGCGTGAGCGCCTGGCTGCTCGACCCCTCCACTGCCCGCCGCTGGGAGCGCTCGATCCAGACCGGCTACGACTACTAGCGGGCGATCAGAACCGGATGCGGGGATCGAGCAGGGCCACCAGCAGATCCACCACCACGGTGACCAGCACCACCAGGGCCGCCACCACCACCACGATGCCCTGAACCAGCGGGTAGTCGCGTTGGGCGATCGCCTCCTGGAGACGGGCGGCGATGCCCGGCCAGGAGAAGGTCACCTCGATCAGCAGCGCGCCGCCGATCAGAGAGGCCACGGTGATGCCGGTGATCGTGAGCACGGGCAGCAGGGCATTGGGCAGGGCGTGATGGAGCACCACCCTGCGCTCGCTCAGCCCCCGGCTGCGGGCCGCCTCCACATAGTCGGAGCCGAGGGCCCGCCGCAGGTTCAGCCGCAGGGCATTGGTGAAGATGCCGCTGAGCAGCAGGGCCAGGGTGGCGGCCGGCAGGGCCAGATGGCGCAGGCTGCCCAGCAGCTGGGCAAGGTTGCCGGCCCGCAGGCTGTCGAGCAGGTAGAAGCCGCTGCCATCAGGCGGCACCAGGGTGGCCGGGAACCGTCCGCCCACCGGCAGCCAGCCCAGCCAGACTGCGAACACCAGCTGCACCACCATCGCCGCCCAGAAGGGGGGCAGGGCATAGGTACCGATGCCGAACAGGCGGCCCGCCAGATCCACCTTCCCCTCCGGCCGCGCGATGCCGCTGAAGCCCACCGCCAGTCCCAGCAACGCCGCCAGCATCAGGGCCACCAGCCCCAGTTCCAGGCTGGCAGGCAGGGTGTCGCGCACGATCGCGGTCACCGGTTCCTGGGCCGCCTGGGAGGTGCCCAGATCACCCTGCAGCAGCTGGCCCAGGAAGTGGCCGTACTGCTCGAGCAGGGGCCGATCGAGGCCGAGCTGCTGGCGCAGAGCGGCCCGGGCGGCCGGTGGCGCCTTCGGGCCCAGAAGGGCATCGATCGGATCGCCCGGCGCCACCCGCAGCAGCAGGAACACCAGGCTGGCCAGCAGCCAGAGCATCACCGGCGCGAGGGCCAGGCGGGCGGCCACGTAGCGCGCGAGTTCACCACGCCGGCTCATCGGCCCCCCTCCCGCCGCAGTTCACCCAGCTGCACCCGACCCGATCCGTCGTAGCGGGGCCGGCTCAGTTCAGGTCGTGCCCAGGCCACCGGTGCCATCAGCCACACCGGCAGGTAAGGAGTGGCGCGGGCGGTGCGCCGCTGGATGGCCTGCAGCAGGCCGATCCGCTGCGGACCGTCGATCCGGCTGCTGCGCTTCAGCTCCTCCTCCAGGCCGGGGCTGGTCCAGAAGCTGCCGCTCAGGGCGCTGTTGCCCTCGAGGCAGCGGTCGCCCTTGGCCTTGGCACAGCCCAGCAGCGGCACCAGGAAGTTTTCAGCATCGGGGTAGTCGCCGATCCAGTCGTAGAGGAACAGCGCCAGCGAGCCCTTGCCCAGCTGGTCGTAGGCGGTGGTGGATTCCATGCCGGTCACCTCCAGTGCCACGCAGTCGGCGAGGTCGCGCTGCAGCTGAGCCTGCCAGGTGAGGGCGAACAGGCGGTCGCTGGGGATGTCGGAGCGGAAGGTGAGCGGCAGCTCCAGGCGGCGGCCCTGGCAGTAGCCCGCCTGACGGAACAGGGAGCGGGCGCGGGCCGGATCGTAGGCGGGCCAGGCCTCGGGGTCGGAGCCCGGCAGGCTGGGGGGGATCACCTGGCGCAGGGGCGGCCGGATGTCCAGGCTCACCCGCCTGCTGAGCAGGCCGCGGTCGAGGCTGTGGGCGATCGCCTGACGCACCACCGGATCGGCCAGGGGCGGCTGGTCGGTGAGCAGCGAGAGGATGCCGATCTCCATCGCCGGTCCCACCGCCTCCCGCAGGCGCCCTGCGGAAGCCTCCTTGTGCAGGGCCTGCTGGTGGTCGATCTCGAGGCCGCTGTTGAGCAACACGTCCACCTCGCCGCTGCGCAGAGCGCCATAAAGGGCGGTGGAGTTGCCCAGGGTCACCAGGGCGAGGCCGCCGTTGGCGGGCCGGCGGCCCCAGTAGCGCTCCCAGGGCACCAGCCGCTGCTGCTGGGGGCTGTAGGAGGCCAGCCGGTAAGGCCCGGTGCCCACGAAGCGGCTGGCCAGGGGGGCATCGCGGTGGGCCCGGTAGGCGGTGGGCGACACCGGCGTGAGAAAGATGGCGCTCAGCAGCCGGGGCAGAGGGCTGAAGGGCTGCTTCAGCTCCAGCTCGATCTCATGGGGGCCGGTGGCCCGCACCGCCGCCACCCGGTCGCTGAGCTGGTAGCCGAGGGTGCCGATCCGCCGGAATCGCTCCAGCGAGAACACCATGGCGGCGGCATCGAAGGGGGTGCCGTCGTGGAAGAGAACACCACGGCGCAGGGGGATGCGGGCCCGCAGGCCGTCAGGGCTGAGGCGGGGCAGGGCCATCGCCAGCCGGGGTTCGATGCGCCCGTCGGCGCCGATCGCATAGAGGGGATCGCCGAGGGCACTGAGCACCTGCATCACCCCCACCCGCGAGGCCTTGGCGGGATCGAGGGAATCGATGCGGCTCTTGGTGGCCACGATCACGCTGCCGGCGGGGCGCTGCGGCTGGCAGGCGGTGAGGGCGGCCGTCAGAAGGACCCCAAAGAGGGGAAGGGCAATCGCCGATCGAGTGGGACAGCGTGGGATCTCGCTCCAGCGGCCGAACCTGCCGGCGGCGGGGGGCGACAGAGGGTCGGGGATCGGGTCAGTGGGGGAGGACAAGCCCCGGTTCACGGGTGGCCCCATTCAAAGGGGTCGGCGAGGGGAGGGCTGGCCGGGCGAGGGATCAGGAGCGCCCGCCACCGGGATACGGGCGGTGCTTCTGGGCGCTGGAGACCTGCCGAAGGGAGATCTCGAAGACGGGTGATCCCTGGCGGACGAGCGGCCAAGGCCGCAGCCAGCAGCGATCAGCGCGGTCGTCGATGCTGATCACCTGGTACAGCTGGCGATCAGCGTTGGGTCCGAAGTCGGGTTGGATGTCGGGGCCGAGACGGATGCAGTCGCCCTGGTGAAGGTCCATGGAGGGAAGAGATTGCCGGTGCGACGAGCTGAGCAGGAGGGGGAGGGGCAATGGCTTCAGATATCTTAAGGTTTGCCGCGGAATTCTGGTAAATAAGTTCGCTTCGCTACACTCGCAGGGCTTGTGGGGGTTTCGGGACCGGCGGTCGCTTCACCCGGCCCAGGCCTCGGGTCGCCAGGCCATCTTCTGGCGCGGTGCGGCTGGGCTGCGGATTCGCTGCGAATCGGATGAAGGATCGCGGCACTTTCCTGCAGCTTGCGTTGAATCAGCGCTCATCAATCCATTCGCTTGATTATGATTCAGTTTCACCCCATAGCGGATGGGCAGCACATCTGCATCAGGGGCAATAAGCCTGAATGAGCCACTTAATCTGGTTGGGTCGTTCTTCGCTAATGCCGTGACCCTGAATTCTCGTCAGCCTGCCCGCGAGTGCAGGGTTCCTGGGCGATTGCCTGCAAAATCCTGGCTTGCAAAGAGTGCGCTTGCCCTGAGTGTGATGGGTGCCGTGGGCTCGATGCTCACCGCAGGCGCGGCGCGGGCCGCTATCGCGCCCGGCAATCTCTGCTGGTTTGGTAGTTCCGGGATTGCTCCGGTGGGGACCGTGGAGTGTGAAACCTACGATCCATTAACTGGCCTCGGCACCCAGTTCCAGGCTGTCGACAAGCTCGTGAATCTCGGGCTTCTCGACTTTGGTAGTGATAGCTTCGGACCCAAGACAGGCACCCTCGGTTTTCAATACACACCGATTGATCCTCCCGCTGGCATCGCTGATGATCAGTTCAGTCTGATCCTCAACTTTGATCCCGACCGCAACGGTCCGTATTCGGGTGAGTTCGACTACCAGATCTTTATCACCGATCCTAACTACCAGTTCGCCACCGCCGAGCTCGACAGCATTGTCTCCGGGGTTCCCACCGGCACTAGGATTACGAAGCGGATTCTCGGTTTTGCCGATATCGTTTCCACCGATGGCTCGAATGAGCCGGGTGTGCCTGTCAGCGGCACTGTGCTAACGGTGCAAAACCTCTGGGACGTGCCTTCGGGCGCAGTGCTGAACAGCTTCCAGGACACCTACACCCAGCAAGAGAGAGTTCCCGGCCCCCTGCCGCTGTTCGGCGCTGGCATGGGCTTCGCCTTCAGCCGGCGGTTGCGCAGCCGCATCCGCTCGGCACGCAGCTCCGCCTGATCACGGCCCTGGGCACCACACCTCGGCATGTCATGAGCAAGCCCTGCCCCAGCGCAGGGCTTTTTCATAGGCCCTTCCCTACAGCGTGCGTAGACAGGCCGCCACCGTGAGCACCTCCGGATGGGCCTCGATCGCGGCAAGGGCCTCGCGGAAGCGGGCCTCCTGCACCTCGTGGGTAATCACCACGATCTCGGCAGCGCCGCCGTCGCTCTCGAGCTGCACGATCGACTGGATCGACACGCCGGCGGTGCCGAAGGCGGTGCCGATCTGGCCGATCACGCCGGGCTGGTCATGGGTGCGGAAACGCACATAGTTGCGATGGCTGGTGAGGGCGCCTTCCGCCAGAGCGCAGCGGCGCCAGCTGCTGGCGGCCAGCAGGGGATCGAGCCCGGCCTGGGGGCCCCCCACCTGGCGGATGCCGGCGATGTTGAGGATGTCGGCCACCACGGCTGAGGCTGTGGGGCCCGCGCCGGCCCCGGGTCCGTAGAACATCACCCGGCCCACTGGATCGCCCTCCACCAGGATCGCGTTGTTCACCCCGTTCACGCCCGCCAGGGGATGGTCCACCGGCAGAAGGGTGGGATGCACGCGCACATCCAGCGACTGCACCCCGGCATCATCGGGATCGCCGATGCGCTGGGCCACCGCCAGCAGCTTCACCACGAACCCCAGCTGAGCGGCATAGGCCACGTCGCGGGCCTCCAGCCGGTCGATGCCCTCGGTGGGGATGGCGGCGCGGGGCACCGGCCCGCCGTAGGCCAGGCCCGCCAGGATTGCGATCTTGTCGGCGGCGTCGTGGCCCTCCACATCGGCGGCCGGATCTGCCTCCGCGTAGCCCAGTCGCTGGGCGTCGGCCAGCACGGCGCCGTAGGCCGCGCCTTCATCGGCCATGCGGCTGAGGATGTAGTTGGTGGTGCCGTTGATGATGCCGCTCACCCGCTGGATGCGGTTGCCGCCGAGCGACTGCTTCAGCGGTTCGATGATCGGGATGCCGCCGCCCACCGCCGCCTCGATCAGCACGTAAACGCCGCTTTCGGCGGCGGCGGCGGCGATCTCTTCACCGTGCCGGGCGATCACGGCCTTGTTGGCGGTCACCACCGGCTTGCCGGCAGCGATCGCCCGCAGGATCAGGCTGCGGGCCGGCTCCAGGCCGCCCATCACCTCCACCACGATCTCCACCGCCGGATCGTCCACCACCGCTTCCGGATCGGTGGTGACCACATCAGCGGGCAGGCTCACCGGCCGGGCGCGGCCGGGATCCCGCACCGCCACCTTCTTCAGTTCCAACACGCCCACCAGGGGGTGGCGCCCCTCCGGGCTGGTCAGGATCGCGGCGACGCCGGCCCCCACCGTGCCCAGTCCGAGCAAGCCGACGCCGATCGCCATGGGCTGCAGTCCCGCAAACTTCCGATCCTAGAAATCCGACGGCGGAGCGGGCTCGCTGCCGTCGAGGGATCGGGCCTGGGTCTGCATCATCCGGAAGATGTTCAGGAAGCCGTTCGCGCGCGAGGGAGTCAAGCTCGCCTGCAGCCCGGTTTCCGCCAGGAAGGCAGGATCGAGGCCTTCCACCTGGGCGGGGGTGAGGCCTTCCAGGCCTTCGATCAGCAGCGCGAGCAGGCCCTTGGTGATCGCCGCGTCTGAATCGCCCTGCCAATGAAGGCGGCCCTCCTGCAGCTGTCCCACCACGTACACCTGCGACACGCAGCCCCGCACCTTGAACACGTCCTGCCGGAACTCCTCCGGCAGGGGGGGAAGTTTCTTGGCCAGCCACAGCACGTACTCGTAGCGGCGCTTGGGATCGGCGGTGCTGCCGAGCCTCTCCACGATCCGATCCAGGGCGGGACTGCCGGTGCTCATCACGTCAGCGGCGCCGGCGCAGCAGCGGCAAGGCGCCGAGGCAGCCGATCAGGCCGAGAGCAACCACGCTCGGCTCCAAAGCCGCGAACCGCGGCAGGCGAACGCCGTCGCCCGTCCGGGCTTGGCCCGCTCCGGAAGCGGTGGGCAGCTCCAGGTAGTCGCGGTGGCCGGGTCCGGCATCCACCTGCACCTCCCAGTCGGGCCGGGCGCTGCGGGGCAGGGCGAAGGTGAGTCGTCCTACGGCGTCGGTGCGGCCCACATCGATCGGTGTGCCGCCATCCGGTGGGACGAGACGAACCGCGGCGTCGATGGCGGGTACGCCGGTGGAGAACCGGCTTTCCAGTTGCAGGGAAGAACCTGGGCTACGGGGCCGCTCGAAGGCTTTCTCATCGGTGAGGGGCCCGAGGCGCTCGAGGCTCGACTCGATGCCGTGGGCATGGGCGCCGTCGCCGGCCAGAAGGATTCCGCCGGCCAGCAGCCAGGAGAGGGAGCGGAGGTTCATCGCAGTTGAAGCGTGTTCAGGAGGCTTTCCACCGACTGTCGCGCGTCTTGCCCGCCTGCACCATCCGGGCGATCGAGCCCACCATCATCGAGAGGGCGTCGCTGCCTTCCGCCCGGCCCGCCATCTCGGCGGCCAGGATCCGCTCCGCCGCGGTGGGACCGCTGGCCGAGGCCGCCTGCGCAGCAACGGAAAGAGAGCGGGGGCGTGCTCCCTGGGTGGCGTCGGTGGCCGCCAGCTGATGGGTGGTGCGATCCAGGGGCGTCAGGTCCAAGGGAGCAGCATCACTTCCGCGATCCTGGCAAACCTCCGCCTCGTGCGCGCGCGCGGGCTCTCAGCCTTAGGAGCTTGCAACGTTCATGCCCCTTCGTGGGAACAGGTGCAGGCCGCCCTCGTCGAGCCAGCCATCGAAGGCCACATCCCAGGGATCACGGGGAAGGGAGAGCGCCACACAGGCCGCCGGCAGCACCGCCAGGGCCGGTACGGCTCCCCAGGCCGCATCTCCCCGCAGGCGGTCGTACCAACCGCCCCCCGATCCCAGCCGCAGGCCGGCACCGTCCACCGCCAGGGCCGGCACGAGCAGCAGCCCCAGCTCCCCTGCCTCCAGAGGCGATCCCTCCACCGGAGCCGGGATGCCGCAGGCGTCGTTCGCCAGCTCCTGGCCCGGTCTCCAGGGCAGATACACCAGCCGCTGTTCCTCCTTCACCCCCGCGGCCGGGGCGCCGCTCCAGGGCCGGATCGCCGGCAGTGCCAGACGATCGGACAGCAGGGCCGCCAGCGGAAGAAGATCGGGTTCGCTGCCCACCGGCCAGTACAGGCCGAGGCGGCGCCCAGGAGGCACCAGGGCCGGCAGCTCCCGGCAGGCTGCGCTCCGCAGGGCTGGAAGGGCGGCAGCCAGGCTGTCACGGCGCAGCCGCCGGAAGTGGCGCCGCAGGGCGTCCTTGGCGGCGGGATCGCTCATCGCTGGAACCAGGCCGTCAGGGCCACCGCCAGAGCATCGGCGGCGTCGTCGGGCCGGGGGGGGGCCTCCAGCGCCAGCTCGCGCATCACCGCGGCCAGCACCTCCCCCTTCTCGGCATGGCCATGGCCGGCGAGCACCAGCTTGATCTGCATCGGCGGAAACTCCACCACCGGAATCCTGAAGCGGGCCAGGGTCATCACCAGCACGCCGCGGGCCTGCACCACCGCGATCGTGGTGCTGGAGCGATAGAAGAAGAATTTCTCAACCGCCGCCAGATCGGGGCGCCAGTGGCGGATCAGCTGGCGCAGATCGGTGGCGATCTCCACCATCCGCTCGCCGTCGCTGCGGCCGGGGTCGGTGCGGATCATGCCGCAGTCGAGCAGCCGCTGCTGCCCGCCGGCCTCCACGTCGATCACGCCGTAGCCCACGCGGGCCAGACCGGGATCGATGCCGAGGATGCGCAAGGGCTCAGCCCGCCAGGGCCAGCTGGAAGGCGCTGCGGTCGCTAGGTTCGGGGCGCTCGAACACCTTGCAGAACACCTTCACCACCCGATCGCCGGAGTCGATCTGCTCGAGAGGGTCTTTGCGCAGGCGGTGGCGCAGGCAGCAGGCCACTACCCGGGCCACGTCGTCGTCGCCCACCTCGGTGCGGCCCTCGAAGGCGGCCAGGGCGCGGGCGGCCCGGTTGGTCACGATGTCGCCCCGCAGGCCGTCGACATCCAGTTCGCCGCACACCGCCGAGATGCGGATGCGCAGGTCGTCGTCGATGCTCACGTGCGGCAGGCGCTCCTGGGCCTCCACCACCCGCGCCTGCAGCGCATCCTGGTGCGACTGCACGGCGTCGTTGAAGCCGTCGGGGTCGCTGTCGAAGCTGGTGCGCTGATCCACCACCTGCACCCGCAGCTCCGGATCGCGCACCGTGCGCACCTCCACGCTCATGCCGAAGCGATCGAGCAGCTGGGGCCGCAGCTCGCCCTCCTCCGGGTTGCCGGAGCCGATCAGCACGAAGCGGGCGGGATGGCGCACGCTCACTCCCTCCCGTTCCACCGTGTTCCAGCCCGAGGCGGCCGAATCCAGCAGCACGTCCACCAGGTGGTCGTCGAGCAGGTTCACCTCATCCACGTAGAGCAGGCCGCGGTTGGCCTTGGCCAGCAGGCCCGGCTCGAACGCCCGCACGCCCTCGCTGAGGGCCTTCTCGATGTCGATCGTGCCGCAGAGGCGATCTTCCGTGGCGCCCAGGGGCAGATCCACCATCGGCACCTGGCGCTGCTCCACGGGCACCTGCTCGCCAAGATCCAGGCGCTGAAGTACTTCGGCGCTCTGCAGATCCGGATCGACCGGCGAGCTGTTGTAGGGGTCGCCCGCCACCACATCGATCGCCGGCAGCAGATCCGCCAGGGCACGGATCGTGGTGCTCTTGCCCGTGCCGCGATCGCCCATGATCATCACGCCGCCGATGCGCGGATCGATCACGTTGAGCAGCAGGGCCAGCTTCATCTCCTCCTGACCCACGATCGCGGTGAAGGGGAAGACCCTGCGCTTCCTGGTCTGGCTCACGGGGCGGTGGTCGGCGGAGCCCCGGATTGTTTCATAGCCCCGCCGGCCGCCGGCGCCAGCGGCAGCAGCGACAGCACCTGGGGCGGCGTGGCGTCGGCGGGGTAGATCAGGCGCACCCGCAGGGAGCGCCGTTCGCCGGCCGCCAGACGCACCTGGCCGAGTGGCGGCCCCTCCTCGCCGGCCCGCAGCACCAGATGAAACGCCTGCCTCCCGAGGGGGCGGCCCTGGGGGCCGTCGAGGCCGCTCACCTCCACCGTGCCGCGGAAGGTCACGGCGCGGCTGGGGGCCACGGCGAAGCGCAGGCCCCCCAGGGGGCGGTCGTGCTTGAGGGGGGATTCGAAGGCGAGCGCCAGGGCTGCCGGGCGGCCCGTGTCGTTCACCAGGGGCAGCACTAGGTCGTAGGTGACGCCGTAGTTGCCGTGGGCCGCCCAGGCGGTGCCGGGGTAGAAGGCCACCAGCGGGGCGGTCTGGATCTGGCCCGTGCCCAGACTGCCCCGCTCCAGGGAGGCGATCGGCCAGGAGATCGGCGCCCTGCTCACCGGCAGCTCGCTGCTGCCCGGCGCCGCCAGCCGGCCCCTCCAGGTGCTGCCCGTCTGCACGCCGCTGACGCGGGAATACACCATCCCTCCCGGTGCTCCCTTCGGGGTGGGCGCATGCTCCTTCGTGCTCAGCCCGCCTTCCAGCAGCTGGCGCCAGGCGGCCGCCGACGGTGGCCGGTCCCCGTCGGCGGGGGCCGCCAGCAGGGCCAGGTCGAGCGGTCCGTCGCTCTGGAGCTGGAGCTGGAGGTTGCGGCCGTTGAGCAGGGGATCAAGGCCTCGCACCGGCAGCGGCAGCTCCAGCAGGGTGGTGCTGCGGCCGGGCTCCAGGGTCCACCCCGCCGGCAGCCCATCGCCCCGCTGGCGCTGCAGCAGTTCAGTGGCTACCCGGCTGCCCGGCCCCGACCACGCGGGGGCGGTGCTCGCCCCCTGGGGCATCAGGGTGGGCAGGGGCAGGAATGGCGCGGCCGGCTCCCGGCCGTCGGGGGACTGGGAAAGGGCCGTCGATCCGGCCAGCAGCTGGAGCCGCACCGGCCGATCGCCCCGGGGCCGCCCCACCAGGGCCAGCCACATGGTGGAGTCGAGCGTTTCCGGCCGACCGGCGTACACGTGGTGGCTGAACAGGTCGAAGCGGCCGTTCAGGGGATGGTCGAGATGGGCGGAGGGATTCGCCCGTCCGCTGCCGGCGAAGGTGGAGAGCAGGATCCCCTGGGAGCGGATCAGCTCCGGGTTGTTGTCGTTGACCATCGGCACGCCATCGAGCCCCCCCGGCAGGGGGGCAACGGTGCGGGGCCTCAGCACGGAGGTCGGTGCCCCAGCCGGGGCTCCGTTGGCGAGAACGACCGCCGGCAGGCCGGCGAGCGGCAGGGCCAGGAGCAGCGCAGCGATCGTTTTCATGGCTGGGTCCGGCGGGCGGGGGTCTCTCCCTGGTTGGGCAGATCGGCGCTCGAGACCGCGCCCTTGCCCACCAGGGTGCGGGTCACCGTGGCGGCCATGGCGCGGATCAGCTCGCCCGATCGGGGGTCGTTGAAGGGCCCCTTCACCATGAAGGCCGCCACCACCCGCTGGCCGCTGGGCAGCTGGATGAGGGCCGCGTCCGAGTAGGCGATGCCGATGTCGCCGGTCTTGTTGTAGGCCGTGACGCCGTAGGGCAGCAGTTCATCGTCGGGATCGGACGACTCCTTGCCCAGCCCCTTGAGCAGGCCCGCCGGAATCAGGGTGTTGGTGCCGGAGGTGGCCAGGATCTCGCGGAACAGATCCCGGGCGCGGGGGCTGAGTTTCTCGCCGGTATCCACCATCGCGATCGCCTTGGCCAGATCGCGGGCGCTGGTGGTGTTGGTGCCGCCGAGATCAGGGAGCCAGTTGTTGATCACGGTGGCGGGCAGACCGAGGGCCTGGAAGCGGGCGTTCAGGGCCTGGCGGCCGCCCAGCCGCTTGATCAGCAGGTTGGTGGCGCTGTTATCGCTCACTCGGATCATCTCAGTGGCGGCCTCGAAGAAGGGGAAGCGGGTGCCGATCGGCTTGTTGGCCATCCAGCCGGCGCCGCCACCCTGCACCTCCTTGGTGAGCGGCAGGGGCTCATTCCAGCGCAGCCGGCCGCGGTCGAGATCTTCCAGGCCCGCCAGCAGGATCGGCGTCTTGATCGAGCTGGCGGCGGGCATCGGCTTGTCGGCGGCCAGCTGGGCATAGCGGCCGTCGTCGAGCACCAGCAGGAAGCCGGAGGCGCTCAGCCCTTTCTGGGCTGCCGCCAGCCGGCTCCACTGGCGGCTGAGGTCGGTGAGTTCGCGGCGGGGGTCGAAGCGGCCCAGGGCCATGCCGCCGCCGGCGGCGATGCGGGGGGCGGCGTCCACCTGGGGTTTGCCGACGGCGCCCTGAGCCAGCCGCGGCGCCATCAGCTTCAGGCCCGTGCCCACCAGAACCCCGAGCCCTGCGCCCATCACGGCCAGGCGCAGCACCAGCAGCAGTGGGCGCGCCACGGGGTTGCTGCTGCGCGAGCGGGGTGATCGGCCGCTGTTCACGGTGGAGGAAGGGGCGGTGGGGAGGTCCCGACGCTAGGGGTGGCGTCAATGGGAAGGGCGCGGCGGCTGGCCCAGCGCAGCTGGGCCACCATCCCCCGCAGCAGGGCCACTTCGTTGCTGCCCGGCTGGGCCCGCTGCAGCAGGGTGCGCAGCTTCGCCATCCGGGCCCGGGCGGTGTGGGGATGGAGGAAGCCCACCTCCAGCAGCAGGGCTTCCGCATCCGCCAGCGTGGCTTCCAGTACCGCCCTGGGGGCTGGTTCCGGCGGCGGCGCCCCTTCGGCGACTGCGCTGCCTTCCCGCTGCAGGCTCCGCCATTCGTGCAGCACCACCGCCACGGCGTGGGAGAGGTTGAGGGAGCCGTAGCTTGAGCCGGTGGGGATGTGCAGCAGCCGTCCCGCCTGGCGCAGTTCATCATTGGCCAGGCCCCGGTCCTCCCGCCCGAACACCAGCGCTGAAGGTTCCCCCGCCGGCGCGGCCTGCAGCCATGCCAGGGCCCGCTCCGGTGGGTCAAGAGGCAGCGGTTCCCCCTCGCCACGGCCGCTGGTGGCGACCACCCGCCGGCAATCGGCCAGGGCCGAAGCCAGGGTGGGGTAGGTGCGGGCGGTTTCCAGAACGGTGAGGCCGTGCACGGCCATCCGCCGGGCCTCCTCCCCCATGGGATCGCAGCGGGGAGCCACCAACCGCAGACCCGCCAGCCCGTAGTTGGCGCAGAGGCGAGCCACGCTGCCGACGTTGAGGGGGCCGGCCGGCTCCACCAGCACCAGATGGAGGGTCATGGCCCGATCCTGCCGCGGCGGTTCAGGGAAGGCTGTGCAGAAAGGCCAGCAGGTCGGCCATCGCCTGGGGTTCGGGCTGGAAGCGGGGCATCGGCGGCGTGCGGCCGCTCACCACCTGCTGGATCAGCTGACGGTCGTTCTTGCGCCGGTCGACGCCATGCAGGTTCGGACCCACCAGGCCCTGGGCGGCCAGGCCGTGGCAACCGGCGCAGTTGAGACGGAACAGCCGTCCGCCGTTCTCCACCGATCCGCTCAGGGCCAGGGTGGTGCGGGTGTAGGGGTCGCTGCGCAACGCTGGCAGTCCCAGCACCGCTCCCATCAGCAGGGAGGCGGCCAGCATCACCACCAGCAGGGCCGCGAAGGCCCCGCCCCTTCCAGCCGCTGGGGCAGGGAGGGCGGCGAGATCGGGGCTGAGGTCGGGAGTGGGGGGCGTTCCTGTCACGGTCTGGGACGGAGGGTCACCGGGGCGGCGCCGCTCATGGAAGAATTGTGCAACGACCACCCAAGCCCCTCCATGATCGAACCCCTGCTCTGCGGCATCGTGCTCGGTCTGATTCCCGTGACGCTGCTGGGCCTGTTCGTGGCCGCCTGGAACCAGTACAACCGCGGCAATGCCCTGGGCAGCTGAGGCCCACACCTCCTCCACCGCTCAAGCCAGCCCGTACAGCCCGGCAGCAATCAAGCCCTTGAGAAGCTGAGAGAACTGCTGAGATGGCATGGCCTGAGCTTGTCAGAGGCTCTGGGCGATCCTTCCCTTCACCTCGGGGAGTTGAAGCACACCGTTGTGCATCAGCACATGGTTGATCCGCTGCAAGAACGGAGCGAGCAGCCGCGGCGGCAGGCTGACGGCCTGCAGCGCTGGCCATCTTTTGGAATGGTTGGCAATGCTGCTCAGAACGCCTTGGCAACGAAGCCGTAACCCATCCAGGTGATTGGAGAGATATCGGGCCTTGGCTGGCAGCAAGAAAAAAGGCCCCGCCGGTAGGCGGGACCTGCTGCCGTTTGCAACTGCGATCGTCAGGCCTGGAAAACATTCGCCTTGATGCGACGACGCAGCTTGCGGCTGAAGCCGAAGGCCATGCCGGCGCCAAGAATTGGCAGGGGGCCAGGGACTTGAGTTTGCTTGAAGCTGTTCTCAAGGGAATCTATTGATCCTGCTCCATACCGGCGGAGAGCGCCATGCCGGCACCGCCCATCAGGGCGGCAGCCATCAGGGCCCGTGTCATCAGAGGAATGTCGCTGCCGCCCAGGTTGGCCTGAGATCTGCCATCGATCTGCAGCAGATGGATGGGAAGCGCATCGCATCATTCGAGCCTGCTGACACCGAGTGCTGGCAGATGTCGGATCCTGGCTGGTTGTGGGCGGGCCTGGTGAGGTTCTACACCAGAGGCACCCTTTCCAGCAGCAGCACCGTGCTGCCCCCGTAGCGGCGCTGGTCCCTGCGTTGCCATCCCGGCGGCAGCACCGGCACCGCGTCACTTGCGCATTCCCACACCAGAAGTCCCGCGGGGGCCAGCCAGCTGCCCCGCAGCACCGCTGCAGCGATCGGCGCGTAGAGGCCGGCGGCATAGGGCGGATCGGCGTAGATCAGATCGAACGGGGTGCTGCAGGGTCGCTTCAACCAGCGCAACACGTCTTCCGCGTCCACGCGCACGCGGGGGCCCTGATCTCCCTCCTCACCGGTGAGTCCCCCCTGCACCGCCTCCAGGTTGGCCCGGGCCACCGCGGCGATCCTCCGGTCGCGCTCCACCGCCACCACCTCGGCCACCCCGTGCTGCAGCGCTTCACAGGCCATCGCGCCGCTGCCGCTGCACAGATCGAGCCAGCGCGCTCCCGCGAGCTGGGCGCCCAGCAGGTTGATCACCGCCAGCCGCACCCGTGAGCTGGTGGGACGGGCCACGTCTCCTTTGGGGCTGCGCAATCGCCGCCCGCCGCTCACCCGCAGGCTCATCGAAGCGGCAGCTGCTCCAGCCAGCGACGCAGCATCGCCTCTCCCACCACGCCCGATTTCTCTGGATGGAACTGGCAGGCGGCGATCGGTCCCTGGCCCACAGCGGCGGTGACCGGGGTGCCCGCGTAGTCGACCCGGGCGATCGTGCAGGCCGGATCGGTGGGGTCGGCGGCGAAGGAATGCACGAAGTACACCCAGGCCTCGGGGGTTTCCGGCGGCAACAGGGGGCTGGGCGTGGCGGGGATCAAGGGGGCCCAGCCCATGTGGGGCAGGGGATGGCCGCGGCGGCGAGGCAGCGCCCGCACGCGACCCTTCAGCAGACCCAGCCCCTCGCGGTTGCCCTCGTCGCTGGCCTCGAACAGGAGCTGCAGCCCCAGGCAGATGCCCAGCAGGGGGCGATCATCGGCACACCAGCTCTGCAGGGCAGGGATCAGCCCTGCCTGGGCCAGCCGTTCCATCGCCGGATCGAAGGCGCCCACGCCGGGCAGCACCAGGGCATCCAGGTCTTCGGCCAGCTCGCAGCCCTGCACCGCCTCCACCGTGGCACCGAGCCGCTGGAAGGCCTGCTGCACGGAATGCAGATTGCCCATGCCGTAGTCGATCAGACCCAGACGGCGCGGGCGCATGGGCAAAGCAAAAACGAGCCCCACTCTGCCAGCGCAGGGTTCAGATCCTGTCGGCAGGATGCTGGAGCGCTTCGCTGTCCTCGAGTTCCATGCCGTTGAGGTGGTCGATGAACTGATAGAGGCGACCCACCCGGCGACGGTCGAAGCGAAAGCGCAGGCAGGGGCGAAGGATGCCGCGGTCGTCCACGTTCTCGCCCGCCTGGATCGCCCCTTCCTCCACCATGTCGGCGAAGGTGCGGTTCAGTTCGGGCAGCCGTTCCCTGGGGATCGCGGCGTTCAGCAACAGCTCGATCCGCTCACCCCCCAGCAGGGCGCTGTGGAATACCCGGTAGAAGCGGGCGATGCGCTCCACCGCGGCGGTGGCACAGCTGGCTTCCACCACCAGGTCCACATCCTCGGGCGAGATGAGACCTCGGCCCACCAGCTCCTGGCTTACGTAGCGTTGCCACAGCTTCCAGAAATCGTCGCCTTCCGGTGCCAGCAGCACCAGCGGAATCGGCGGGGTGCGACCCGTCTGGATCAGGGTGAGCGCCTCGAACAGTTCATCGAGGGTGCCGAAACCGCCTGGCATCACCACCAGCGCATCGCTCTCACGGAGGAAGAAGAGTTTGCGCGTGAAGAAATAGCGGAAATACAGCAGCCTGCCCTCACATTCACTCACATAGGCGTTGGGATGTTGCTCGAACGGCAAGTCGACATTCAGGCCGATGCTGTGCTCGCAGCCTGCGCCACTGTTGGCGCCTTCCATTACGCCGCCGCCGGCTCCGGTCATCACCTCGAAGCCGGCTTCGACAGCCTGCTGGGCGATGGCCTCGGCCAGGTGATAGCTGGGATCATCGTGCTGGGTGCGGGCCGAACCGAACACGGTGATCTTGCGGGCCATGCGCCGTGGTCGGAACACCTCCATCGCCTCGCTGATGTCCGCGAGGCACCCGCTGATCAGCCGCCACTCGTCGATCTCGTTCTCGCGGCGAGCCACCTCAAGCAGGGAAATAACCGCACGCTCGATCAATCGGCGCTGCGGATGGCCCTGCAGCTGCTCGGCTAAAGCTTCGAGAGGGCTTTTGCCGCCGGTTCGTGAGAGGCCGGCGGACGGAGGGGCGGAAGTCAGAGGTATTTGGAGATGGTGCCGGAGAGGGTGGTCTTGGGAACAGCGCCGACCACGGTGTCAACCTTCTGGCCACCCTTGAAGATCATCAGGGTGGGGATGCTGCGGATGCCGTACTGACTGGCGACGTTGGGGTTCTCGTCGGTGTTGAGCTTGAACACCTTGATCTTCCCCTCATAGTCCTTGGCGATCTCGTCGACGATCGGGGCGACCATCCGGCAGGGACCGCACCAGGGAGCCCAGAAGTCGACCAGCACGGGCACATCGCTCTTGAGCACGTCTTGCTCAAAGGAGGCGTCGGTGACAGCGGCGGCGCTGGACATCCTTGGCGGGGGTCGTAATCCCCGGAATCTAGCAACTGCCTGGGGTTTGGATCTCAGGCGCGCGTTGCAACGTTGCAGGCCGTTGCGTGGAGCAGCGCCAAGGGGGATCAGAAGACGAAAAGCCCGGGAACCCCGGGCCGGTGGGTGTGAGGAGTGTGCGAGCCGTAGCCCCCACATCCGGAGGTTAGCCCCCGTGCCGTGGACAAGTCCGACGCTTACTTGCCCATGCCCAGCTGCTGGGCCTTCTGATACACCTTGCCCTCAGTCAGCAGCGAGGGGGCGACCACCACTTCCACCTGCTGCATCTCCTTGATGGTGCGGGCGCCGAGGGTGCCCATCGACGTGCGGATGCAGCCCAGCAGGTTCTGGGTGCCGTCGTCGAGACCGGCCGGCCCCCGCAGGATCTTTTCCAGGCTGCCGGTGGTGCCCACCTTGATGCGGGTGCCGCGGGGCAGCACCGGGCTGGGGGTGGCCATCCCCCAGTGGAAGCCGCGGCCGGGGGCTTCCGCGGCTCGGGCGATCGGCGATCCGATCATCACGGCGTCGGCGCCGCAGGCCAGGCACTTGCAGATATCCCCACCGGTGACGATGCCGCCGTCGGCGACGATCGGTACGTAGCGGCCACTCTCGTTGAAGTAGTCGTCGCGGGCGGCGGCGCAGTCGGCGACGGCAGTGGCTTGGGGGATGCCGATGCCCAGCACCCCGCGCGACGTGCACGCGGCCCCCGGCCCGATGCCCACCATCACACCGGCGGCGCCGGCACGCATCAGTTGCAGAGCCACCTCATAGGTGACGCAATTGCCGATCACCACGGGCACCCCCATTGTGCGGCAGAGGATCTCAAGATTCAGGGATTCCTGACCTTCAGGTCCGATGTGCTCGGTGCTCACCACCGTGGCCTGCACGAAGAAGAGATCAGCCCCGGCTTCGGCGATCGCCGCACCGAACTTGAGGGCCGCCACGGGGGTGGCGCTCACCGCGGCGATCCCGCCCTTGTCCTTGATCTCCGCGATACGCCGACGGATCAAGTCTTCGCGCACCGGCTGGCTGTAGAGCTCCTGCATCAGCGGCACGAACTCCTCCTTGCCCACGGCGGCGATCCGATCCAGCACGGGGTTCGGGTCGTCGTAGCGGCACTGCACGCCTTCGAGGTTCAGCACCCCCAGGGCACCGAGTCTGGTGAGTTCCGCGCACATCCCCACATCCACCACGCCATCCATGGCACTGGCGATGATCGGGATCTCGCGCGTGATTCCAGCCAGGGTCCAGCTGCTGTCGGTCACCGCCGGATCGACCGTGCGACCGCCCGGCACCAGTGCGATCTCGTCGATGCCGTAGGCGCGGCGGACGACGCGGTTGCGACCGAGCTGGATGTTCACCGGAATGCTGCGCAATCGGGCCAAGTTATCAACCGGCCCGACGGCACCCCACCGGCAGCCGGCCGTCAGACCGAACCCCGGAACCGTTGCCAGCGCTCCTTCCAGTCGTTCAGAACGGCCTGGCGGTCCTCGGTGCGCACCAGTCGGGTGAGGCCGAAGCGCAGCACAGCGATCAGTCCTGCCAGCTGCAGCAGCCGGGGGAGCAGAGGGAGGTCGCCAACGGTGGCGAGCAGGGCGCCGTACAGGCGCAGCACCAGCACCAAGGCGAACAGCAGCCCGGCGGCGCGCAGGGGGCCGCCGAGACGTTCCCACCAGGCATGGAGAGCGTCACTGTCGAGGAAGGTGCGTACCTTGCCCAGGAGCAGGTCCCATTCACCACCCTCTTCTGGGCCGGTTCCGGTGCTGCCGGCGGCCAGTGGAGGAGCTTCGAGGGTGGCGGCGATCGCAGGGGTGGCCGGGGCCGGCGCGACGGGTGCAGGCTCCGGCTGGGGCTCCGGTTCCGCCGGTGTCACGGGCTCCGGCGGAGTGGATGCGGCCGAGGGAGTGGGTGCGGCGGCTTCCTCGGCCGCCGGAGCCGGGTTGGTCTCCTGCACCTCGAGCGCTTCCATCGGCTCAGCGAGGATTTCGGCCTCGACGAGCAGCTCGGCCTCGGTGGTGATCTCGGGTTCGGCGGCCGGCGCTACGCCGAGAGAGTCCTGAGCTTCCGCCGCCTCAAGCGGGTCGGGGGAGGCGGGGTTCACGGGGACGTCGGCCATGCCTCTGGCGTGGTGATGGCCGGAGCTTACGGCGGTTTCCCCCCGCCAGTCCCTTGATCCTGCTCAGGCCTCCAGGGGAATGAGGCCGGGCCGCTCTCCGAGGGGTGCCAGGGGCAGGCGAAGCGGGAAGCGGCCGTCCGTGAGCTGGGCGACCAGTTCGCCGGCGATGGCCGTCGCCAGCCGGGGGCTGTGGGCGGGGGCCGCCGCCACGGCGCGGCCCTCCACTCGGATCGTCCCTGAGCGCAGCTGGCCGTAGGACACACCGCCGAAGCTGGGTTTGATCCGCCGGGGAATGGCCACATCGAGCACCGGGGCCTCGAGAGCGTCGTCTGGCGTGGCGGCCCGGCGTGCGGTCTCGCCATCCACCAGGGGGATCGGGGCGGCGATCGCCACCAGCAGGGCGCTGCCGTGCCCTTCAACGAAGCAAGGCCGGATCCAGTCCGGGTTCAGGCCATAGAGGTCCACGCTCACCGCTGCCACGGCTCCTGGGGTGCGGGCGTGGCCACTGGCCTGTCGCTTCGGCCGGGGCTGATGTCCGTTGCCAGCCCCCACCACCCAGCCCACGGCTCCAGCCACCAGCACCGGTGATCCTGGGCCGAGCAGCGCCAGAGCCGGCATCGCCAGGCCGATGCTGTCGGCACCGCCGCAGGTGTGCAAGGCGTTGTGGAAGGGGCCCAGCAGGGGGCCGTAGGCGCTGCGCAACACCCCTTCGGCGCTGCTTACCGCCACCACGCCGTTCTCCACGATCCCCCGGTGCAGCAGCAGCCGGGCGCTGCCCAGCTGCCCGAGATCCAGCCGCGTGTGCAGGTCGCGGCGGGGCTGCAAGGGGGTCACCTCTCCCATGGCCCCCAGCTCCAGCGGGCGGTTGTTGAGCAGGTCTCCGAGCACCTGGGCGCCGCCCCGGCGCTGGCCCTCGGCCAGGCCGCCGCCGATCGGCAGAACCAGATCGCCGCCAGCCCCGCCGGCCATGGCCGCCACACCTCCCAGGACCGTATCGCGCAGCCGGATCGGCGGATCGGTGGGTCCGAGGCCCAGATGCAGACTGGCCTGGTCGGTGAACTCAGCCGAAGCGGCCACCACCACGTCGGTGTCGGCATAGGCCGCCGCCAGGCCGGCGCCGGCCACCAGGGTGCGGAAGCCGGCGGCGGTGCGCACCCGCAGACGCCCCTGGCGCTGCCGCAGCTGGAGTTCGGCCTCCTTCCGGGGCGCGAGGTCGTCAACCGGGCTCATGGCGCCTCCTGGTGGCCTCTGGTGGCGCGGGCGGGCCAGGGGTGCACCCGGCGGTAGACTGATGCCTGCACCAGGCGGTCATGCATGGCGGATCCCACCGGACCCGGCGGAACCAATCCCGGCGATTCCGACGGACGGATCATCCAGACCGACCTCCGCAACGAGATGTCGCGCTCCTACCTGGAGTATGCGATGAGCGTGATCGTGGGCCGGGCCCTGCCCGATGCCCGCGATGGGCTCAAGCCCGTGCATCGCCGCATTCTCTATGCGATGTACGAGCTGGGGCTCACCAGCGACCGGCCTTACCGCAAGTGCGCCCGTGTGGTGGGCGAGGTGCTCGGTAAATACCACCCCCATGGCGACACCGCGGTGTACGACGCCCTGGTGCGCATGGCGCAGGATTTTTCGATGCGCATGCCCCTGGTCGACGGGCACGGCAACTTCGGCTCGGTCGACAACGACCCGCCGGCAGCGATGCGCTACACCGAATCGCGCCTGCAGGCCCTCACCACCGACAGCCTGCTCGAGGACATCGAGAGCGAAACGGTCGACTTCGTCGACAACTTCGACGGCTCCCAGCAGGAGCCCACGGTGATGCCCGCGCGCATCCCCCAGCTCCTGCTCAACGGCTCCACCGGCATCGCCGTGGGGATGGCCACCAACATCCCGCCCCACAACCTCACGGAGCTGATCGACGGCCTGCTGGCCCTGATCGCCAACCCGGAGCTGAGCGATCGCGAACTGATGGCGATCATCCCCGGGCCCGACTTCCCCACCGGCGGTCAGATCCTCGGTCGCCGCGGCATCCGTGAGACCTACACCACCGGCCGTGGTTCGGTCACGATGCGCGGGGTGGCCAACATCGAAACGATCGAGGCCAAGGGACGTCCCGACCGCGATGCGGTGATCATCACCGAGCTCCCCTACCAGACCAACAAGGCGGCGCTGATCGAGCGGATCGCGGAGCTGGTGAACGACAAGAAGCTCGACGGCATCGCCGACATCCGCGACGAGAGCGATCGCGACGGCATGCGGATCGTCATCGAGCTGCGCCGCGACGCCTACCCGCAGGTGGTGCTGAACAACCTGTTCAAGCTCACGCCCCTGCAGAGCAACTTCAACGCCTACATGCTGGCGCTGGTGGGCGGCGAGCCGATCCTGCTCACGCTGCGCCGCCTGCTGGAGGTGTTCCTCGACTTCCGGGTCGAGACGATCGAGCGGCGCACCCGCTACCTGCTGCGCAAGGCCGAGGAGCGCGATCACATCCTGCTGGGCCTGCTGATCGCCCTCGACAACCTCGACGCGATCATCGCCCTGATCCGGGCCGCGGCCGACACGGCCACCGCCCGCCAGCAGCTGATGGAGAGGTTCGGCCTCAGCGAGCTTCAGGCCGACGCCATCCTGCAGATGCAGCTGCGGAGGCTCACCGCCCTGGAGGCCGACAAGATCCGGCTCGAGCACGAGGATCTGCTGGCCAAGATCACCGACTACAAGGACATCCTCGCGCGCAGGGAACGGGTGTTCGGCCTGATCACCGAGGAGCTCCAGGCGATCCGCACCCGCTACGACTCTTCCCGTCGCACCGAGATCCTCGATCTCGAGGGGGGCCTCGAGGACATCGATCTGATTGCCAATGAGCGCTCGGTGGTGCTGCTCACCGAGAACGGCTACCTCAAGCGGATGCCGGTGAGCGAGTTCGAGGCCACCAGCCGCGGCACCCGCGGCAAGGCCGGCACCCGCAGCCAGGGTGAGGAGGCCGTGAAGCTCTTCATCAGCTGCAACGACCACGACAGCCTGCTGCTGTTCAGCGACCGCGGTGTGGTCTATTCGCTGCCGGCCTACCGGGTGCCGATCGGCAGTCGCACCGCCAAGGGCACGCCAGTGGTGCAGCTGCTGCCGATCCCGCGCGAGGAGGCACTCACCTCCCTCCTGGCGGTGAGTGCCTTCGACGATGACGCCGTGCTGGTGATGCTCACCAGCGGTGGCTACGTGAAGCGCACCCGGCTCTCGGCCTTCGCCAACATCCGCTCCAACGGGCTGATCGCCATCTCGCTCGAGGAGGGGGATGCCCTGCGCTGGGTGCGGCTGGCGCTGCCCGGCGACAGCGTGCTGATCGGCTCGCTGAAGGGGATGACGATCCACTTCCGCCTCAGCGACGAGGAACTGCGGCCCCTGGGCCGCACCGCCCGCGGCGTGCGGGCCATGACCCTGCGCGCCGGCGATCGCCTCGTGAGCATGGATGTGCTCCCGGCCGAGCTTGCCGATCGCGTGGCCACCAGTGCCGCGTCAGACGACGAGGCCGAGGTGGAGGAGGTGGCCGTGAGCGAAGGGCCCTGGGTGCTGGTGGCCACCGCCGGTGGCCTGGGCAAACGGGTGCCAGTGGATCAGTTCCGTCTCCAGAAGCGCGCCGGCATGGGTCTGCGTGCGATCAAGTTCCGCCGCGACGGGGATGTACTGGTGGGCCTGAAGGTGCTGGGGGCCGGGGAGGAGCTGCTGCTGGTGAGCGAGCGCGGGGTGATCGTGCGCATGCAGGCCGACGCCGTACCCCAGCAGTCGCGGGCGGCCACCGGCGTGCGCCTGCAGCGTCTCGACTCCGGGGATCATCTGGCCGAGCTGGTGCTGGTGCCGCCGGCGCCGGAGGGAGAGGACGACCTCGAGGGAGGCAGCGGCGCCGATCTGCCCGTGGTCATCCCCGAGCCCGAAGCTCCTGCCGACTAACGCTGGCTCCACGCCGGCGGCCAGCCACGACTCCATCACAGGGGCCGTCGCCGCCACCTGCAGGGTTCCCTCCACCATCTAGGTCTTGTCCCGGCAGGAGAAGCCATAGACGTTGTCCACCGCCATGGCCCTTGATGCAGGATGGGCCTCACCGTATCGATGGGATGGCAACGGATGTGCTGGTGGTGGGGGCAGGGCCCGCGGCCCTCGCCATCGCCGCCGAGCTGCTGGAGCGGGGTCTGGCGGTGGCGCTTCTCACCGACACCGATCGCCGGGCTCCCTGGGCCAATACCTACGGCATCTGGGGTGAGGAGGTCGATGACCTCGGTCTGGCCCATCTGCTGGAGCATCGCTGGCGCCACACCTGCAGCTATTTCGGCCCCGGCAGCAGCGATCCAGCCGATCCGGCCAACGCTCCCACCCTCCATGGCCGCGATTACGGCCTGTTCGACAAGGCCCGCCTGCAGGGGTTCTGGCTCGAGCGCTGCGAGGCTGGGGATGTGCGCTGGGCCCGCGGACGGGCCGCAGGGATCTGCCATGACGCTGACGCTTCCACGGTGACCACGGCCACGGGAGAGCAGTTGCAGGCCCGCTTGGTGGTGGATGCCACGGGCCATGAGCCGGTGTTCGTGCACCGGGCCGGCGACGGGCCGGTGGCCGGCCAGGCGGCTTACGGCATCGTCGCTCGGTTCGCCCAGCCACCGGTAGCCCCAGGGCAGTTCGTCTTCATGGACTACCGCGCCGATCACCTCGAGGAGGAGGAGCGCGGCGGCGAACCCCCCACCTTCCTCTACGCCATGGACCTGGGCGATGGCCGGTTCTTTGTGGAGGAGACCTCCCTGGCTCTGGCGCCGGCGGTGCCGTTCCCGTTGCTCAGGGACCGGCTGCAGCGCCGACTGGCGCACCGGGGAGCACCGGTGCTGGAGGTGCAGCACGAGGAGTTCTGCCTGTTCCCCATGAATCCGCCGCTGCCCGATCTCACCCAGCGGGTGCTGGGATTCGGCGGCGCCGCCTCCATGGTGCATCCCGCTTCCGGCTACCTGGTGGGAGGGTTGCTGCGGCGAGCCCCGGATCTGGCTGCCGCCATTGCCGCCGGGCTGGGGGCGGGGCTCACCGGAGACTCCCTGTCCCGGGCTGCCTGGCAGGGGCTGTGGCCTGCGGATCGGCGCTGGAACCATGCCTTCTTCCGCTTCGGCCTCGAGAAGCTGATGCGCTTCGATGAGGCCCGTCTGCGCCACCATTTCGCCACCTTCTTCTCCCTGGCCCCGGAGCAGTGGTACGGCTTTCTCACCAATACCCTCCAGCCGCGCCAGCTGCTGGCGGCGATGGTGCGGCTCTATGGGCTGGCGCCCTGGGATGTGCGCTGGGGACTGATGGGCCAGCAGGGCCGGGAACCGGCGCTGCTGGCCCGCATGCTGTCTCTGGGCTGACCAGCCGCTGCTGGCCAGCTCGAAGGCGGCTCAGATCTGCTCGCCGTCCTCCTGGTCCTCGTCGTCGGCGGGTGGCCAGTCGAGGTGCACGACCACCGGCGCATGGTCGCTGGGCTGCTCATTTCCTCGCATCCGCTTGTGGATCACGCAGCCCGTGGCGCAGTCCTGCAGTTCCTGATCCAGATAGATGTGATCGATTCGCCAGCCCCGATCCCGGTCCCAGGCTCCGGTGCGGTAGTCCCACCAGCTCCAGTGGCCACCCTCGCTCTCGAACAGGCGGAAGGCATCGATCAGCCGCTCCCCCAGCAGCGCAGCCAGAGCCTGGCGCTCGGCGTCGCTGGCCATGATCCCCCCCGTGAGCCGCTGCGGATCATGAAGATCGCGGGCCTCGGGGGCGATGTTGAAGTCGCCCACCATCACCAGCGGTTCCCCCTGCCTCTCCTGAACGTCGAGGTAGCGACGCAGGCAACCCAGCCACGCCAGTTTGTAGGTGTACTTGTCGGATTTGAGCGAGGAGCCGTTGGGCACATAGAGATCCAGCACCCGCAGTCCCTCGATCCGGGCGCTGATCAGCCGCTTCTGTTCCTCCAGGTCGATCGCTTCGGCATCGTCCGGCAGCAGGGTCGTGAACCCCACCTGCACATCGTCGACCGGAACCCGGCTCAGAATCGCCACACCGTTGTAGGCCTTCTGGCCGCTCACCACGGCGCTGTAGCCCAGATCAAGGAACGCTTCCCGCGGAAAAAGATCGTCGGCAACCTTTGTCTCCTGCAGGCAAAGCACCTCGGGCCGTTCCGCGGCCAGCCACTCCCTCACCTGCTCGAGGCGGGTGCGCACCGAGTTCACGTTCCAGCTGGCGATCCGCATCGTGCTTCCGGTCGAGGGCTCCTAGATTGGTGCCACTATCGTCAACGGCCGGACGTGGCGCCGAGCCAGAGAGTCGTCATGGGCCCTGTTTTTCGCCTCCCCCTGCGTACCGGTGCCGCTCTGGTGGCTTTCCTTGGTGCTGGGCCTCTCGCGGTGTCTCCCGCCGCAGCCCAGCAAGCCGGTTACGGCCAGACCCTGGGCACGGAACAGCAACAGCGCCAGTTGCTCGATGGTGGCAGCTCGCCCAGCGGTACCGGCGGCTCGATCCTCGATTCCACCAATCCGATCGATCTGATGAACAAACTGCGCCGTGCCACGGCCATGGACGACGCCACCCCGCCCGGTTCGGCGGTGGATCAGGCGCTCAAGGATTTCGAGGCCCAGACGTCGGCTCCGGCTCCGAGCCCGGCTTCGACGGTGCGGACTCCCTGAGCGGAGCCAGCCCCCAGGCGGCCGCCAACCGATCCAGCTTCTGGTTGCGCACCCCGGGTTCAGGATTGCGTAAGCGTGCCTGCGCCAGCACTTCCTGGGCCCCTTTGCTGTCGCCACGCTCGTGGCGCAGCAGAGCCAGCGCCAGCAGGGGCCGCTGATCGTTGGGAAACTGCTGACCGAGGCGGCTGAGCGTCGCCTCGGCGACACCCGCCTGGTTGCGCCTTTGCTGCAGTTCCGCCAGCAGCAATCCCAGGCCCAGTGCCTCGGGGCGAATCTCGTTGCGGGTGGCGCTTCCGTAGGCGCTCTTCACCTTCGCTTCCGCCTCGCTGCCGCGGCCCGTCTCCAGCAGCAGCAGGCTGAGCAGCTGGAGGCTCTCCTCCTGCAGGGGGTGGCGGGCGAGGATCTGCCGCAGTTCCCGCTCGGCACCCCGCCGATCGCCGCCATCGCGGCGCAGTTCCGCCAGCATCAACCGCAGCGACCAGCGATCCGGTTCACGGTCGGCCATCGGCTCCAGCAGGGCGATCGCCTCAGGCTTGCGCTCCAGACCCACCAGCAGCTCCAGCAGCCGCTGCCGCTCGGCATCGCCCGCGACCCCGCGGGTCAGCTGCCCGCTCAAGCGCTCCGCCTCCCTGGAGAGTGCGCTGCGCCGGGGATCGGCGGGAGCGGGTGTGCCGGCCTGACGGCGCCCCAGCCACCAACCGCCGCCGATGGCCAGCGCCAGGGCCAGGAACAGGGCCGGCAGCCACCAAGCGACCACGAGGCTTTGCTTCGGCGTGGACATCCGGTGGGTGGGCGGCGGAACGGCTGGGTGGGGATCACAAGGCCTTCGGCGGAGGCTACCGCCGGGGCTGGTTACATTGGCCCGGCCGGACCTTCGGTTCCGGCGGGAACCTTCTCCCCACCCCATGCGCCAGCACCCCATCCCCCCGGTCACCGAACCGAACCAGTACCGGGCCATCGGCGTTGTGCGGGGCATCTATGTGCCGGCCGAGCCCGAGGCCCTCACCCGCGGTCTGATCCGCACCGCCGCGGGCGACGAGATCGAGGCGGTGGTGCTGGGTCGGCTGCTCACCCTGATGCGGCGCCATCTCGATCTCTCCGAACCGCATCTCTGGGTGGTGTACCCCCGCTGCCGCGAGCAGGACCGCCTGCATCTGCAGATGGTGGGCGTCTGGGAACCGAGCACCCTTTCCGCCGGCGAGCCCGAGGGGGCCGAGGATGCCCTGCCGGAGGGTGATGACTATTTCTCCGTGCGCGGCGAATTGATCTTCACCCGCCCCGAGACCGGTGACCTGGTGGTGAAGGTGCGCCAGCAGCCCCGGGCCGACGGCACCCGGCCCGTGCCCTTCAAGCTTCAGCTCAAGGGAACCATCCCCCTCGAACACCTACGTCACTTCGTCGCCCTCGATCTGCGGCGTCAGGGCCAGCAGCTGGTGCTGGAGTCGATCGAAGTGCTGGGCCCCCTGGCCCAGCGCGGCAACCGCGGCGGCAAGGGCAGGCGGGGTGGTAGCGAGAGGCCAGCCGGCGAACGGGGGGGCGAGCGGTCCGGCGGGCCGGAGCGGCCCCGGCCGGTGCGGGGTCATGGAAAGGCGGTGAGCCGTCCGGGGCGCTGAGATGCCCGATGCCGTAAGGGCCGGGGTGTTTGTGGCGGCGGTCACCGTGCTCGCCGTGTTCGGCCCCCTGCTCGGTCTTCCTGCCGGTGCCATCGCCCTTGGGGCTGGGCTGGTGCTGGCCTTGCTCACCCTCGATGCGGCACGGCTCGGCGGCCGCGGCGGTCATCTGCTGGCCGAGACTCTTCCCGGAGGAGAGCGGCGCCTGCGGCGCATCGCCATCCATGAGGCCGGTCATGCCCTGGTGGCGGCGGAGGAGAACCTGCCGGTGCAGCGCGTGCTGGTGGGAACCCTGGCCTGCTTGCAGGAGGGGCTGGCCGCCGGCGGCGTCACCGAATTCCCCCTGCCCGAGCACACCAAGATGCCCGTCGAGGAGCTGCGGCGCTGGAGTCGGGTGCTGCAGGCCGGCATGGCGGCTGAGGAAGTGATCTACGGCAGCAGCGTGGGCGGCAGTGATGACCGGGCTCTGCTCGGGCGGCTCTGGGGCCTGTCGGGCTTCGATGTGGACACGGCGCAGCGCGAGCAGCGCCGTGCCCGCCGCGAGATCACCGCGCTGCTGCACCGCCGGCGCCAGGACCTCGAGGGGGAGGCTGAACGGCTGCTCCGGGTCGCCCCCCGCCTCGGCCGACCCCGCCCGCAGGCTGGGCCTGATCCTGCCCCTTTGCCGCTTGCATGAGTCTGGCCCTGCTCGATGTCCCCACGGGGATCGCCGGCAACATGCTGCTGGCCGCGCTCTTCGATCTGGGGCTGCCGGAGAACGTGATCCACGAGCCCCTCGCCCAGATGGGGCTGGCAGGTCGCTACCGGCTGCAGGTGGAGGAGCGCCGAAGCTGTGGTCTCCGCGGGCTGCACCTGGAAGTGGAGGCCACCGAGCCCCAGCCCGGGCACCGCGCCTGGGGCGAACTCCGGCCCCTGCTGGCGGGCGCTGCCCTGGAGCCCGCTCTTCGGGACAAGGTTCTGGCGGTGTTCACCCTGTTGGCGGAGGCGGAGGCGGCGGTCCATGGCCACGCCCCCGAACAGGTGCATTTCCATGAGGTGGGGGCGATCGATGCTCTGGTGGACATCGTGGGCGTGTGTGCGGGGCTGATCCACCTGGAGGTGGACCGGCTGGTGGTGGGGCTGCCCCCGGCGGGCCATGGCACGGTGGCCACCGCCCATGGCCGGTTGCCCCTGCCAGCCCCGGCCGTTCTGGAAATCGCCCGCCGACGCGGGCTCCCCCTCGGATCCAGCGAGGGGTTTCCCCCGGGTGAGCTCACCACCCCCACCGGCCTGGCCCTGGCGGCGGTCTGGGCCGGGAGCTTCGGCCCCGCCCCCACGGCGGTACCCCTGCAGGTGGGCGTGGGGCTTGGCAGCCGCCGCCTGGATCGACCCAACCTGCTGCGCCTGGTTCTTGCTCAGCCGCTGCACCAGGAGGGCGGGACGCCGAGCCTTGAGATGGAAGGTGCCTGGTCCGAGGCCCTGCTTCAGCAGCAGACCCAGATCGATGACGCCACGCCGGAGGATCTGGCCTTCCTGATCGAGGAACTGCGCCGCGCCGGTGCCGTCGAGGTGTTCAGCCAGCCGGTGGCGATGAAGAAGGGGCGACCGGGGGTGCTGATCACTGCCCTGGCGCCTCCGGCCTGCGGGCCGGCCCTGCGGCAGGTGTGGTGGCGGCACGGCACCACCTTGGGGGTGCGGGAGCAGGAGCAGCGTCGCTGGCGCCTGCCGCGCCAGAGCCAGGTCGTGGAGACCGCTCTCGGACCGGTGCGGGTCAAATGGGCCTGCCTGCCGGATGGCCGTCGCCGGGCCAAGCCTGAACACGATGATCTTGTGGCGCTGGCCCGCAGGCATGATTTCTCTCTCGAGCAGGTGCGCAGCCAGGTGATGCAGGCCATCGATGCCACCGAGCAGCGGGAGCCGACCCCATGAGCGGCTGGGTTGCCCACCTTCGGGGGAGGTTCCGAGATGCTGCGGTCAAGGGACGGCAGGCACTCGCACCCCGGGTCACCGGGCTGCAGCGGCAGCAGTGGCGGCTGCCAGGGGGCCTGCGGCCCTGGATCACCCTGGTCAGCCTCGGCTTCGTGCTGGCGGCCCTGTTCCAGAACGGCCGCCAGCTGCTCCTGTTCCGGATCGATCTGCAGGGATGGCTCTGGCTGACCCTGGGCGTGGGCGTGAGCCTGCTCAGCCTGGTGGTCAATGGAGTGGCCTGGGGCGTCGTGATGCGCTGGCTGGGGCTTCGTCCCCGCTGGCAGGCCACGGTGAGCCTGTTCATCACCACCAACCTCCGCAAGTTCCTGCCGGGTGGGATCTGGCACCTGGCCGGCCGGGTCCAGGCTCTGCGGGGCAACGAGGCGCCGCTGCCGGCATCGATCGGCACCACCCAGGCCTTGCTCTGCGTGCTGCTGGAGCCCCTGCTGGCGGCGGTGGCCGCTCTCGCCCTCGTCACTCTGGGCGGCTGGCAGGGGGGGCTGGGTGTGCTGACCCTGCTGCCGTTGATGCTGCTCCAGCCGCGCTGGCTCGGCCCGTTGCTGCTGCGGCAGGAGCGACGCAAGGCCCTGGAACTGGGCCTGTTGGACCAGCTGGCCGGCGAACGGGTGGCCGGCCAGCTGGGCACGCCGGCTCTGCCCGGCTTTCCCTGGTGGCCGCTGCTGGCTGAGCTGGGGTTCGTGCTGCTGCGCTTCGCCGGCTTCGCCTGCAGTGTCTGGGCCTTCGATCTGCAGCTGGCGGTCGACTGGCCCACCTGGCTGGCGGGCTTCGCGCTGGCCTGGACCGCCGGGCTGGTGGTCCCTGGAGCGCCCGGTGGGTTGGGGGTGTTCGAGGCGGTGCTGCTGCTGCGGTTGGCGGGAACCCTGCCGGAGGCCTCCCTTCTGGCCGTGGCCCTGAGCTACCGCCTGATGGTGACCCTCGCCGACCTGCTGGGCGCCGCCCTGGTTCAGGGGGATGCCTGGGCACAGTCCACGGGGAAGCCCAGCGTCGGTTCTCAATAGGTCTTAGTGTTGCGAGGTCTTGGGAGGGCATGGTGCCGCTGCAAACGCCCCGCTCCCAGCCCAGTGCCCTGCGCACCAGCCTCCACGACCGCGGCCAGCGGCTCACCCCCCAGCGCCAGCGCGTCCTCGCCCTGTTCGAGCGCATCGGCGAAGGCAGCCACCTCAGCGCCGAGGAGGTGCACCAGCGCCTTCTGCGTTCCAGTGAGCGGGTGTCGCTGGCCACGGTGTATCGCACACTGCGTCTGCTCAGCTCGATGGGCCTTCTGCAGGAACTGGAGCTGCCGGAAGGGGGACGCCGCTTCGAGCTGGCCAGCGACGCCCATCCCGATCATCACCATCTGGTGTGCGTGCGCTGCGGCCGCACCGAGGAGTTCGAGAGCGGGGCGGTGCTCTCCGCCGGTGAGGCGGCCGCCGGCCAGCATGGCTTCCGGTTGCTGGAGTGCGTGCTCAACGTCCGGGCGCTCTGCCCAGGCTGCGCTGCGGCCGAGCAGGCCTGACGAGGTCTCCGCAAGGGGGGGGGGCGACGCAAGGCTGTCAGTGAACCCTGACGCCTTTGGGATCGGAATCCACCCCCGCCCGGAGAACCTCAGCAGAATCACACGAGTACTCGAGGCGGCGGAGGCTGGCCTCGACTCCCTGCGCCTCACGCCCCACGCGCCGGTCGTTGCCACTTCCGTGATGACGTTCCCGTGACGATGACTCCGTGATGACGAACCGATGAGAATTGCTCAGATCTCTCCCCTCTGGGAAAGCGTTCCCCCCGTCCGCTACGGGGGCACCGAGCGGGTGGTCCATTACCTCACCGAGGAGCTGGTCCGCCGCGGCCACGAGGTGGTGCTGTTCGCCAGCGGCGACTCCCGCACCAGCGCCGAACTCAGTGCCTGCGTGCCCGAGGCCCTGCGCCTCGGTGGCCATCGCGGGGATCCCACGATCCCCGAGATCATCCAGATCGACCGGGTGATCGAGCAGGCAGATCGTTTCGATGTGCTCCATTTCCACACCGGCCACTTCCATCTTTCGGCCGCCAGTCGCCTGCCGGTGCCGTTCCTCAACACCATGCACGGCCCGCTCACCCATCCGGATCAGGCCCAGCTCTACGGCCATTTCCGCCGGGTGCCGCTGGTGTCGATCTCCGATGCGCAGCGCTCGGCCCTGCCTGGGGCCAACTGGCTCGGCACCGTGCATCACGGCCTGCCCCTTGATCTCTACCACGCTGTCGCCGAACCCCAGGAGTACCTCGCCTTCGTGGGGCGGGTGTCGCCCGAGAAGAGGCTCGACCGTGCCATCGCCATCGCTGCCGCCGTGGGCCTGCCCCTGAAGGTGGCCGCCAAGATCGACCGGGCGGATCGGACCTACTGGGAGCAGACCATCGAACCTCTGGTGCGGGACAATCCGCTGGTGGAGTTCATCGGTGAGGTGGACGACCGCGGCAAGCAGGAGCTGTTGGGGGGCGCCCTGGCCCTGCTCTTCCCGATCGACTGGCCGGAGCCGTTCGGGCTGGTGATGATCGAGGCCAATGCCTGCAGCACCCCGGTGGTGGCCTGGCGCAACGGCTCCACCCCCGAGGTGATCCGCGAGGGGGTCAATGGCGCTCTGGTGACCTCGATCGAGGAAGCGGCGGAGGCGGTGCGCCGCATCGACCGGCTCGATCGCGCCGCTGTGCGCGCCGACTTCGAGACCCGTTTCTCTTCCGCCCGTCAGGCCGAAGACTACGAACAGCTCTACCGTCACCTCATCCAGGCCCGGCGCAGCGGTGCCGAACGCTCCGGCGGTCGTTCCGTGGTTCCGATGTTGCATGCCGCATGATCAGCTTCCCCCCTTCGTTCTGAAGGACGGGGAAACCTTCGCGATGCTCGATCCGAGGGGGGAGATCCGCCCGGAGACCCACCCTGATTCCGGCATCTTCCACCGCGGCGCCCGTCATGTGAGCCGCCTGCAGCTGCTCCTCTGGGATAACCCTCCGGCGGTGCTGAACGCCACCGAGAGGGGCGATTCCGGCCTGCATGTGAGCCATCTGAGCACGGCCCCGGCCCCCCACGCCGGCGGAGATGCGCCACCACCGGGGGCGGTGCATCTGGAGCGCACCACTGTGCTCACCCCCACGTCGTGCCTGCAGCAGCTTCAGTTCACCTGCTACGACTCCGCTCCCGTCACCATGCCGGTGACCCTGAGGTTCGACGCCGACTTCCGCGACATCTTCGAGGTGCGCGGGGTGCGGCGGCCCGAGCGTGGCGCCAGCGTGCAGAGCTGCGCTCCCGACGGCCTGATGTGGGTGTACCGCGGACTCGATGGCGAGGACCGCCGCACCATCCTGCGGCTCGGGGGAGAGATCGAGGAGGTGGGCGAGAACCATCTCAGCCTCACCCTTCACCTCGAACCCCGCTGCTCCCGGCGCCTCTGCCTGGAGCTCGACTTCAGTTCCGCACCGGATCTCTCCCGCACGCCGGAGGAGGCGTTCGATGCCGCTCACGACGCCATCGTCAGCCGCTTCCGGGAAGCACGCCGGATGGCGGCCTCCCTCAGCACCGACAACCCGGCCTTCGACAGCTGGGTGGCTCGTTCGTTCTCCGACGTTCACCTGCTCGCCACCCGCTACGACCACGGCCTCTATCCCTATGCGGGCGTGCCCTGGTTCAGCTGCCCCTTCGGCCGTGACGGCCTGATCACGGCCCGCCAGATGCTGCTGGTGGAGCCCAGGGTGGCCCGGGGGGTGCTGGGCTTCCTGGCGGAGCACCAGGCGGATCATGTCGATCCGACCTGTGATGCGGAGCCCGGGAAGGTGCTGCACGAAGCCCGGCTGGGGGAGATGGCGGCCCTGGGGGAGGTTCCGTTCCGCCGCTACTTCGGCTCGGTGGATGCCACACCCCTGTTCCTGATCCTGGCGGGCGACTATCTGGCCCGCAGCGCCGATGAGCCCTTCCTGCGGGAGCTGCTGCCTGCCCTTGAGGCCGCCATGGCCTGGATCCGCAGTGCCGAGTCGCGCAGCGCCGATGGCTTCCTGCGTTACCTCTGCGCCGCCCAGGGGGGACTGCGCAACCAGGGCTGGAAGGATTCCGACGACGCCGTGCACCACGCCGACGGGCGCCTGGCGGAGGGTTCGATCGCCCTGTGCGAGGTGCAGGCCTATGCCTATGGGGCCCGGCGGGCGATGGCGGCGATCCTCGAGCGTTTCGGCCATGACCGCCAGGCCGAGGACCTGCGCCAGGAGGCGGAGGGACTGCGCTATCGCTTCCACCGCGCCTTCTGGGTGGATCGCATCGGCTCCTATGCCCTCGCCCTCGACGGCGAAGGACGGCCCTGTTCCGTGCGCAGCTCGAACGCAGGCCACTGCCTCTGGACCGGCATCGCTCCAGCGGAGGCGGCGGCCTCGGTGGCGCGCCAGCTCCTCTCTCCTTCCAGCTTCAACGGCTGGGGTGTGCGCACCCTTGATGAGCGGGAGGCTCGCTACAACCCGATGAGTTACCACAACGGATCCGTCTGGCCCCACGACAACGCCGTGATCGGTCTGGGGCTGGCGCGCTATGGCCACACCGACGCAGCCATGCGGATCCTGATGGGCATGTTCGACACGGCCAAGGAGATGCCGATGTACCGGCTGCCGGAGCTGTTCTGCGGTTTCCCGCGCCGCGACGACGAAGGTCCTACCCACTACCCGGTGGCCTGCAGCCCCCAGGCCTGGGCCAGCGGCACCGTCTTCGGTCTGCTGGAGGCGATCACCGGGATGGGGATCGGCCGCGACCCTGAGAGCGGCCGGGTGCGGGTGCTGTTCCGCAATCCGGTCTTGCCTGCCCGCATCGACCGGATGGAGATCAGCGGCCTGCGCCTCGGGGAGGAGGAGATCGATCTGCAATTGCATCGTGGCGAGCACGACACCGGCGTGGAGGTGCGCCGGCGCACCTCCGGCGTGGACGTGGTGATCTACAAGTGAGCGCCGTCGCAACATTTCTCGCTATTGAGAATCGCTTGCAAAGAGGCCGGCGGATTGTTTAGGTTGCGAGTCATTCGCAGCAAGCTCCCCTCGCCCCCATGGCCCAGCCCCTCGGAAACGAACGCGAGCCCCTCCGCCCCGGCGATGCAGGAACCGCCCGGGCTCCGCTGACGGCCGCCAAGAAGAAGAGCTGCAAGCAGAAGAAGTGCTCCAACTGGAAGGGTGGCAAGTGCCGCTGCGGCCGGGACTGACCTCTCCCTTCCCCAGCTCAGCCCCGCCGCCGCCCTTCACCGCACGCCCGTGAGGTGCGCCGCTGCTGCCCCCTCTGGTGCAGGGGCTGGGTCTTCTTCAGCAGCCGAGAGTGGCGCCGATGCACGCCGTCCAACCCTCTGTTCCAGCTGGGGCACCAGGGCCAGGGAGGCCATCAGGCCCAGCAGCAGAATCAGCAGGGCCGGCACCAGTGCCGCCCCCACCCGCTCGTCGCTGGCGTACTGGTAGACGCGTACCGAGAGGGTGTCGAAGTCGAAGGGGCGCAGGGCGAAGGTGAGCGGGAGCTCCTTCACCACGTCGACAAACACCAGCAGCGCACCCACCAGCAGGGGCCCCCGCAGCAGGGGGAGGTGGACGCGACGCAGCACCACGGTCCAGCTGCAGCCCAGCCCCGTGGCGGCTTCGTCGATGGAGGGCGGAATCCTCTCGAGTGCCGCATCGAGGCCCTGTTTGCTCACGGCCAGGAAGCGATCGGTGTAGCCCCACACCAGCAGCAGCAGGGGGGGCAGCTGCAGGGGGCCGCCCACCAGCATCAGGGCAAGGGCCAGCACCGCACCGGGAACCGCGTAGCCCATGCCCGCCACGAAGCCGAGGCGCTGCAGCCAGCGGGACGGCAGCCAGCGCCCGGCGATCGAGAGCAGCAGGCCGGCCGCCAGGGTTAGGGCGGCGGCCACCAGAGCCAGGGAGAGGGAGCGCAGGCTGAGGGTGGCCAGTTCGAGCGGGGATTCCCCCACCAGCTGATCCAGGCTCAGCGCGGCCCAGAGCAGGGGGAGACCGAGTGTGAGCAGGGGTGGCAGCAGGGTGATCAGCTGGGCGCCGCTGGCCCTGGCTCCCCGTAGCTGCCACAGCGGTTCGTTGACTTCGGCTCCGCCCATGCTCCAGCGCCGGCTGCGGTGCCGCAGTCGCCGCTCGGCCGCCACCAGCAGACTCACGATCGCCAGGGCCAGCAGGGCCAGACCCACCGCCCCCTGGGGATCGCCGTCGCTTTGCCAGCGCTGCAGGATTCCCACGGAGAGCGTGGGGACGCCCAGCAACTCCATCGCTCCGAGTTCGTTCACCACCTCCATTCCGCTCAGGGCGATGCCGGCGCCGATGGCGGGCAGGGCCATGGGCAGGGCGACCCGGCGGAACGCGCTCCAGGGTCCGCAGCCGAGCGTGCGGCAGGCCTCCAGCTGGCGGCGGCCGCCCTGCGCGAAGCTTTCGGTGGCCAGCAGGAACACGTAGCTGTAAGTGGCCAGGGTGAGCACCACCAGGGCCCAGCCGTCCCCATGGATGCGCAGCCTCAGCCTGCTCCCCAGATCGATCAGTGTGGCGGCCAGCAGGTAAGCGGGTGTGGCCAGCGGTACCAGCTGGGCGATCCGCAGGCTGCGGCGGCCGGGAAAGTCACAACAGGCGGTCAGCCAGCCGTTGGCGGTTCCCAGAACCGCTCCTGCCACGCCCACTCCCACCACCAGCAGGAGCGTGTGGGCCAGGGGGGTGAAGCCGTCGCTCCTGAGCTGGAGCTCGTCACGGCCGGCCAGGGCAAACAGCAGCAGACCCAGCAGGGGAAGCAGGGCTGCGGCGCAGAGAACGAACACCAGCACCGCCAGCATCCTGCGGCTGGGACGGCGGGATCGACCCCCGGGGCTGAGCATGGGCGAACGAAGGGGAGTCAGTGCCCCCAGGCAACGAAGAACCTAGGCACTGCGCTGCCGCAGCCCTGATCAAAAGAATCGCCCTGATGTGATCTAAATCACATCAGGGCGATGAGGAGCTGGGACGGGAAGGCCTGGGGGCTGTCTTTCAGCGACGCACCCGCACGGGCACCAGGGCCGGCTGCATCAGACCCCCGCCACCGTTGTCATCGTCGGAATCGACGCTTAACCAGAACACCAGACCGAGAAGGCCGAAGGCGGCCACCAGAAGGAACAGCTCGGTCATGAGGCCGCATCAGGTTTGATAACCCTAGCCCCGCCGGCTGGATCTGACGTATCCATTGCTGCCGGTTCCCCTCACCGAGGGGATCTCAGGCGGCGGGCATCAGCGCCAGCACGCCGCCGGCCAGGCAGAGCGCCAGGGCAAACCGGCCGAGCCAGGCATCGCCCAGGCGTTGCAGCAGAGCGAAGCTGCCGAGCAGAACGCCTCCCGAACCCAGGGCGGCGCCCAGCCACCAGAGCAGCGTCTGGGCCGGAGCTTCCTGGCCGTGGAGCATGGCGTGGATGGCCACTGCTGCGGCCACCAGGGCGCCCACGGGGGCGAGAGGGGAGGGCTGGCCGCGGCGCAGCATCAGAACGCCCATGGCGGTGATCGCCAGCGCTGCGAGCAGCTCGGCTCCCGGCAGGCTGCCGCCCACGGCCCCGAAGACCGCGCCCAGAACGGCGCCGGCCAGCGCGAACACGAGCAGGCTCGCGTCGATGGCTGCGGCAGCTCCCCCCACACCCAGCAGCAGCAGCAGGTGGTCCAGTCCGGTGAGGGGGTGGGCCAGACCCGCTGCCAGCCCCTCACCGGAGAATCCGTGGGCCCCGGCGGGCAGGGCCGAGAGCAGGCTCAGTGCGAAGCCTGCGGCGGCGGTCAGGGCAAGAGAACGGGGGGAGGTGGAAGCCATGCAGCCGCCGGTTGGAGGATCGTTTCCGTTCAGTATCTAAACGGATCGGTGCGTTGGTGGTTCAGGCGAAGCCCTTGCCGGCATCGCGGGCCACGCAGGCCTGCAGCTGTCGGCGCAGGGCATCGTGATCGAGGTCGCGGCCGATCAGCACCAGCTGGTTCTTGCGCGGACCCGTCCAGTCGCCGTCATCGATCGAGAAGCGTTTGCCCGCGAGGTGGAACACGTGCCGCCGGTCGCTCTCGTTGAACCAGAGGATGCCCTTGGCCCGGAACACGTTCCCCGGCAGCTGGTTGTCGAGGAAGTTCTGGAATTTGCGCAGGGAAAACGGGCCTTCACTGCTGAAGGAGAGGGAGGTGTACCCCTCGATCGCCAGGTGATCGGGATGGGCGTCGTGATGGTGATCATGGTGATGCCCGTGCTCGTGGTCATGGGCGTGGCTGTGGTTGTGCCCGTGGTCATGATCGTGTTCGCAGTGCCCATGTTCGTGGTCGCAGGCGCTGTGGTCATGCTCGTCGTCGGCGACCGGAGCCGGGGACTCCTGGGCCGCCACCACCCGGTCGCTCTCGAACAGCCCCACACTCAGCAGCAGCGGCAGGGGAACCTCCCCCTTCACCGAGCGGAGGATGCGCGCTTCGGGTTTGATCTGCCGCAGATCCTGCTCCAGCTGATCCAGGCGGCTGTCATCCACCAGATCGCACTTGTTCAGCAGCAGCATGTCGCTGTAAATCACCTGGGCCCGGGCCACCTCGCCCTGCAGGATCTCCTCGCCGAAGTTCTCGGCATCCACCAGGGTGATGATCGAGTCGAGGCGGGTGAGGTCGCGGAGGTCGCTGCCGAGGAAGGTCATCGCCACCGGCAGCGGATCGGCAAGCCCGGTGGTCTCCACCACCAGGTAGTCCACCGGTTCGGGCCGATCGAGGATGCGGTAAACGGCGTCAAGGAGTTCGCCGTTGATCGAGCAGCAGATGCAGCCGTTGCTCAGTTCCACCATGTCCTCGCCGGTGGCCACCACGAGCTCGTTGTCGATGCCGATCTCGCCGAACTCGTTCACCAGCACCGCGGTCTTCAGGCCGTCCTGGTTGCTGAGGATGTGATTGAGCAGGGTGGTCTTGCCGGCGCCGAGGAAGCCGGTGAGGATCGTCACCGGCAGGCTGGAAGGCACCGGATCCATCACCGGAGCGGCGACAGCGGGGCTGGTGGTCATCGCGGCGGAGGCTCAAAGGTGGAGGAGGCCGTCAGGGGCCATGCTGACCCTAGGAAGAGGTCGGCACCCCTGAGCTGGAGCCCTGGACAGGGTCAGGTGTCGTCGTCCCCATGGCGGTGGCGGCAGTGGCCGCAGAGTCCGAAGAACTCGAGTGTGTGATACAGGGGCTGGAAGCCGTTCAGATCATGATCCGGCAGGTCCAGGTCGTGCACCGGGCAATGGGGCAGGGCCATGGTCTGGCCGCAGTCCACGCAGGTGAGATGGTGCTCGTCCCGCTCGGTGGGGGCGAACAGGGCCTCGCCGCTGGGCAGATGGCGGCAGCGCACGAGGGCCCGCTGCTGCAGCTGGCGCAGGTGCCGGTACACCGTGGCCAGCCCCATGGCGGCCGGCCCGCCGCGCAGGCGCGCGTGCAGGTCCTGCCCGCTCAGTTCACAGCCCGCGCTCCGCAGTTCGGCCAGCAGCAGCTCCTGCCGTGCATTCCCGTGGATGGCCACTGCCTTGTCTGCGTGCGCAGGGTTCGTTCTACCCCGGCGGCAGCCACACCGCCTGCCGCCCGCTGCGCCCCAGCGGTCGCGGCATCAGGTCGGTGGTGTCGATCAGCACCACCTGCGGCGGGGGCGCTGCCGGTGGGGCCGTGGTCGAGGCACGGGGTCGCAGCACGGTGAGCAGGCGGTCGCTCGTGGGGTCGTGGTGCAGCCCGGCTCCAGGCTCGAGTTCCCAGTCCTGCAGCGCCCGGATCCTGCGCAGCGATCCGCGGCGGTCGAGTTCCACCAGGCTGAGCGTGGGCTGCGCCAGCCCTTCCACCAGCAGCATCCAGACCCGCTCTCCCGCGCCTCCGCAGGAGGCGGCCACCACCGCCTGGGGGCCGATCCAGAGCTGGCGTGGCGAGCGGCCGGGTTCCACCAGCTCAAGGGAGCGTCGGTAATCGGGCCAGTGGCGCACCAGCAGGGCCCGGCCGGCCCGGGGACAGAAGCCCACCAGATCGCGACTGCCGGGCAGCAGGTCGCGACGCGGCGATCGGGGCGGCAGGGACTGCAGGCTCAACCCCTCCCTCTCCGGCACCACCAGGCCGCCGCCTTCCGGCAGCAAACGCACCGGACCCGAAGCCTGGAGGCTGAGGAGCTCCTGCCCGCCCCGCGGTGGCCACAGAACCAGCTTCCCGTCATCAGGTGAGAGGCCGCCGCTCTGCACCAGCAGCGATCCGCGGCGGTCGGCGCTGAGGTGGGCAAAGAGCACGTTGTCCCCGCCGCCCAGACGTTCCAGGCGGCCCGGGCGGATCGGAGCGAGCGGCGTGGTGATCGGCGCGAGATTGCTCTGGTGCAGGTCGAGGCGCCAGGCCTGCTGCCGGCCCTGGGCATCGACGCTGGTGAAGGCCACCCCGGAACCGTCCCCGAGAGCTTCCACCTGCGGAATCTGGCTGAGGGCGGGCGTCAGGGCACGCCAGCGGCCGTCGTGTTCGCGCAGGCGCAGCTGTTCACCGCCCCCGGGCACAGGAACCACGGCCACCACACGGGGGCGCGGATCCCAGCGCCAGTCGCTGGGTGGCAGGGCCAGACCCCGATGGTCGCGGCCGGCCAGGCGGAGGCGCAGCGGGCCATTCACCCGCTGTCCCGCCGCCAGCGCCAGCATCACGGTGTCACCCTTCCCCAGCCAGCGATGGGTGAGGGGCGGATCGAGCCGGCTTGCCTGCTCCAGAGCGGCCACGGACATCGGCCGGCTGAAGCGGGCCTCCAGGCTGGCGGGGCCGGCGCTGGCTGCCGCTCCCCTCAGCCTCTCGAGATGGGGCGGCCGGGAGCTCAGCCATTGCTGCTGGCCAAGGGCCAGCAGCAGGGGGAGACCGAGGGCCAGGAGCAGGCGGGACATCAGGGCGGCCTCCGCTCAGGGTTCGAGGGGGCGCCGGGGCCGGGGAATCGGGCGGATGCGCTGCGGCACCACCACCAGGCGCTCCCTGCCGCGGGCAGCGGGATCGGGTTCCACCGCCATCGTTCCCTCGATCGCCAGCCAGCGATCCGATTCAGGCAGCGGGCCGCGGGGCCAGCGCACCGCCAGCCCCACTGGTGAGGCGTCGGCCAGGCAGCAGCGCACCCGCAGCCTCGCCAGCTGGGGGGACTGGCCCTCGATGGGCAGCACGAAGCCGCTGATTCTCACGGGATCGCCTGCGAACAGGTGGGGATCGGGCTGGCTGGCCAGCAGCCGGACCCAGTCGGTGAGGCTGCGCTCGAGGGGGGGCAGCACGAAGGAGAGCCCATCGTCGGCGGTTTCGTCGGGGGGGCGCTGCCCGGCCAGATCGGCAAACGAGGGAGCCGGAGGGATCGCCAGCACCAGCAGGGCCGTCAGGGCCGTGGCGACGGTGGCCAGCCCCTGGCGAGAGGTTCCGGGCCGCCGCCCCTCGGCTGCCTTTGTGGCCTGGCGCAGCTGCAGCAGAGCCAGGGCCGCCAGCAGGACCCCGGTCAGCGGCACCAGGGGGTGATACATCGCGCGCAGCAGGAGGTGGAGGCGACCGTCGAAGGTGCTGTGCAGCATCACCGCGGCCCAGAGGGCCAGAGCCCCGGCGCGCCAGGTGGCGGCGCGCCTCAGCAGCGGAACGGTGGGGGTCACAGGCGCCACAGGTTGATCCACTGGCCGATCAGCAGCACGAACAGGCAGGCCCCGGCGGTGGTGAGGATGAGGCCGCGGGGGCGGAAGAGCAGCCCCAGCAGGCCGACGAGCTTGAGGTCGATCACCGGGCCGAGCAGGAGAAAGGCCAGCAGGGCTCCGGGGGTGACCTGCGCAGCGAAACCGAGGGCCAGAAAGGCATCGACGCTGGAGCACACCGACACCACCATCGCCAGCAGCATCAGGGCCAGGATCGAAAGGGTGGGAGCTCCACCCACCGCCAGCAGCCAGGCGCGGGGCACCAGCGACTGCACCGAGGCGGCGATCAGGCAGCCCATCACCAGCAGCAGGGCCAGCTCGAGGAATTCCCGTGCCGCGTGCTGAACGGCTTCCCCCAGGGGAGGCCGCGCCGGCGCTCCCGCACTGCCGCCGCGCGCCAGAGCCTGGGCTTCCTGCAGTCCTCCGCCCACCAGCCCGCTGCGCCGTTCGAGCAGGCTCACCTCCTTCAGGGGCTGCACGAGGCGACGTTCGGCCAGCAGATCGGCCTGCAGCAGCGCTGCTTCCGGCAGCAGTGGCAGCAGCAGCGCCAGACCCACCGCCACGGCCACGGCACCCAGGGGACGGGCCACCAGCAGCCAGGGTTGGTCGGGGAAGGCGGCCCAGGTGCCGGCCAGCACGATCGGGTTGAGCACGGGGGCAGCGAAGAGGAAGCCCAGGGCCGTGCCCATGGGGGCCCCGCCCACCATCAGCTGACGGGCCACCGGCACGTTGCCGCATTCGCAGGCGGGCAGGGCGAAGCCGAGGGCGGCGCCCGTGAGCGGTCCGAGCAGGGGATGGCGCGGCAGACGTTGCAGCCAGCGCCCGCCGGGGGCCAGCCAGCGGGCGGCGGCGGAGATCAGCACCCCGAGCAGCAGGAAGGGGAGAGCCTCCAGCAGCAGGCCCTGGAACAGGGCCCAGATGGTGGCCAGGCGAGCGGGGCCCAAGCGTTGTTCCTCAGGGGGCTTCCCACAGTCCGGAGCCGTCCGGAGACTCGTCGGCTCCGTAACCCTGGGCCGGATCGGTGTAGGAGGGAACCGGAAGGGGGCCTTCGGGATAGAGCTCCTCGTCACCGGCCAGGGCCGCGGTGGGATGGAACCACTCGGGCGTGGCTGTGTAGCGGGCGGCATTCTTCTCGTTCTCGCGCGCCTCCACCCGCCAGCAGCAGGTGCGGCCACCATCGCGGGCCAGCAGCAGCTCGTTCGCCCAATCCCACACCAGGGCGGCACTGGCTTCCATTCCCACGTTGTCCATTACCCGCAGATCGAGGGCGCCTTCGTCATGCAGGGCGCGCCAGCGATCGAGCAAGGGGTCGTCGGCGTTGGCGAGGAAGGTGTGGTCGAACTGATCCGCCAGCCGCACCTCCAGATCGCGGAGGCTGGAGAAATCCACCACGAAGCCGTGGCGGTCGAGCTCGCGGGCACCGAACCAGACGGTGAAGCTGCGGCTGTAGCCGTGCACGAAGCGGCAGTGACCGGAGTGGCGCCACTGGCGGTGGCAGCAGGGGTAGCCGCTGAACTGCTTGCTGCAGGTGTAGGCCGCGGACTGGGACATGAAGGGGCAGCTCGACGGCGGCTGCCGGAGCGCCGACGCAATCAGCTGCCACCGTAGGGGCCGGGGTCGGGGGCCAGGCCCCCGGACGGGGATGATGGAGGCCGCCTCACGCTTTCGTTTCCCCGTGTCCGCATCAACGGAGGCCCGACCCGATCCCGCCGCGGTCCCGGACGGTCTGCGGTTCGATGCGTCGGGTCTGATTCCGGCCGTGGCCCAGGACTGGCTCGACGGCGCCGTGCTGATGGTGGCCTGGATGAACCGCGAGGCGCTGGAGCGCACCTTCGCCACGGGGGAAGTGCACTACTGGAGTCGCTCGCGCCGTGAGCTCTGGCACAAGGGCGCTACGAGCGGTCACTATCAGAAGCTGCGAGGCTTCCGCTACGACTGCGATGCCGATGTTCTGCTGCTCACGGTGGAGCAGCGGGGCGACGTGGCCTGCCACACCGGTGCGCGCAGCTGCTTCTACGACGAGGGTCCTGAGCCCAGCGGCGGTGGTGCCGATGCCGCTCCGCCGCCTGCGGATGTGTGCACGGAACTGAGCCGTGTGATCGTGGGACGGCGCGAGCGACCGGAGCCGGGCAGCTACACCAATCGCTTGCTGGAGGGTGGTGACAACCGCATCCTCAAGAAGATCGGCGAGGAGAGTGCCGAGTTCGTGATGGCCTGCAAGGACGACGACGCCGAGGCGATCGCCGGCGAAGCGGCCGATCTGATCTTCCATTTGCAGGTGGCGCTGGCCCACCACGGGGTGGAGTGGCGTCGGGTGCAGGAGGTGCTGGCCGCCCGCCGCGGGGCACCGCGAAGGGAGTGAAGCGGTTGACGGACTGCTGACCGCCGCTGGGAATGCTGCAGCGCAGGTGGGTTGTTGAATCCCCCCTTCCTCGTTGGTAGCCCCATGGTCCTGATCCTCCCCTTACGCCCTGCGGCACGGCTCCCTTGCTTCGGCGCCAGGTATCCCTACGCTCCTCTTGATCTCATCGGCCGGCTGTAGGGCGGGTCCTTCACTTGAGCTGCCGGAGAGTCCCATGCCGTTCGTGAATGAGGTGGTGTCCGACGCGGATATCGACCGCTACGGTCTTCCCTTTGAGAAGGGCTCCGGCCGCTACTGGACCCGCGACGCCGAGCGCGATTTCTATCTCTGGGGCGGCAAGGTTGGAAACCCGGCTTTTGATGAGCCAATTCAGACTTGTTTTCGTTTCTTCTTTGCGGGCAGGCCATTTCTGGTTTACCTAGAGCCAGGGGAGGGATCTCGGTTTTTTGCAGAAGTTCCCTTTAGGATCGTCTGGAAGTCGGTTTTGTCCATATCGCCAATATGCCCTGCCGGGGCGAGTCGCGAAGAGTTGATTCAAGCGCTTAAAGAAGCTTTATTGGTGTACGGGGAAGACGGAAGAGGTAGTAAATTTGCAAAGGATTATGTCGTGAGTTTTCTGTTTTAGCGATTCATTTCTCGCTGGTTAAAGCTAATTCCCTGATGATGTGCAAGCGAGCCAATCGCTGCGGATTGAGTTTGTTGTGCTTAAGTGATTAGCGAATCAATATTGCAATCTGAGTTGCAGTTATTTTGTCCACCTGATTGAGTTGCTATGGCAAGCTGGCTGTCTATGCACGAGGCTAATGTTCTTTTGGCTGGGGTGAGGTCCGAGGAGGAGTTTCGGGACTTGGTGGCGCGGATCAGCGTCTCTGCGGAGGGATCGGTTACTGTTCTTTACAGTGGTGGATATCCGTATCAAGGAGTGGATGGAGGCCAAAGATTTATCGGTGGTTCTCCTTTGGCTCGGCAGATTGCAATGAATGTAAGTGGTGTACGTGTCATCGACTTTACCGAGGCTGGGCGTTTCCTTGACATCAGCGAGGGGAGTCCGACTGCTAATCAGGCGCTTATTGACTGGCTCAAGAATTTTTATGGAGTAAGTGATATCCAAGGTGATAGTCGCGTTTCGGATCTTCTATTTGGCCGCCGCGTCGACAATATCCGGATGCCCAATGGTATCTGGGACGAGGTGTCAAGACGCTTTGTTAGCCAGAGCAGTGGTGAAGTAATCACCCTCACAGGAGGAGCCCGCGGTGATGGCGTGTTCCGCTTGACCGAATTGCCCGAATTGCTCAATAACCAGTCGATCACCCATATCGATGGTATCCCTGTCGAGGTCCTTCTCTCCCTTGATGAGGACCAGGCCTTTGCCGTGATCCGCGCCCAGTCCGAGGTGAGAGCCGCTGAACTGCGCATCGCGGTGGACGACCAGGGCATGCCCTTGCTGGCCGAGCAGATGGCCGTGGATGCACGGCAGTTTCTCGCCGACCAGTCCCACCTCACTGTTGTTGCTCCGAGTGGAATCACGGCGACACGCCCGCTGGCGGATTTCGTCCCGGTCAGCCGCCTTCCCGACCATGCCCAGGGAGCGGAGAAGTTACGTCAGCTTCGCAGTGAACTTCTCGCCGAGGCGAACCTTCACGCCGTCAACGGCCGTGCCGACGACCTGGCAAGGGTTCTCGGGGTTCTCGATCGCCTGGGGACTGCGGCCGATGTGATCGATCTAGCCCTGCTGGCGCATCAGGCGGCGACCCTCCAGCAGGCCGGGGACACCGAAGCCGCCCAGCGGCTCCTCACAGACTGGGCGATTCGCAATGCCTCGGCGTTCGCTGCCGGACGTCTGGCTTCGCTTGTGGCGGCTCCCCTGCTGCTCGCTGGTCCCTGGGGCCTTGTCCTGGCGGCCGCCCTGGTGCTGGGAGCCGGGATTGCAGGCGATCAGGCCGGAGCCCAGCTCTCCTCCTGGCTGCAGAACGGCACCGGTGACTGGACACCGGACTTTCTGCGGCAGCTCCAGGAGTGGTTCGACAGGCCCACGCCCCCGCAGCTGGGGTGCCCGCTGGTTCTCGATCTTGACGGCGATGGCGTGGAGACGATCAGCTGGGAACAGTCGGGCGTGTTCTTCGACCACGACGGCAACCGCTACGCCGAGCGGACCGGCTGGGTGGCGGCGGATGACGCTCTCCTGGTGCGCGATCTCGACGGCGACGGCCGCATCCTCTCCGGCGCCGAACTCTTCGGCAATCACACCGTGCTGGCCAATGGCAGCTTGGCCGCCAATGGGTTCGAGGCCCTGCGTGCCCTTGATGACAACGGCAACGGACACATCGATGCCGCTGATGCCGGCTGGAGTCAGCTGCGGCTCTGGCGCGATGGCGATGGAGATGGCGCTGTGGATCCCGGGGAACTTCTGGATCTCGGGTCTATGGGAGTTCATTCCCTCTCCCTCGCTTATACCAACAGCGATGAGGTGGATGGCTCCGGCAATGCTCATCGCCAGCTTGGGACCTACACCACCAGCACCGGCAGTGGTCGTGCCCTTCGTGACATCTGGTTTGCCATCAACCCTGCGCTGAGCCGCGCCCTGGACATCCAACCCGTGGATGCCGCAGTTGCCGATCTCCCAAACGTTCCAGGGATGGGCGTGGTGCCCAGCCTGCACCAGGCGATCGCCCGTGATGGTTCAGGTCAGCTTCGGGATCTGCTGCAGCGCTGGATCGCCGCCGATGCCGCCGGACGCAACACCCTCCTCGATCCGCTGCTGATTCACTGGGCGGGGGTGCAGTCCGTCGATCCGAGTTCGTATGGCACTGCCGTGGCGGATGGGCGGCAGGTGGCGGCCCTTGAGGCCTTCCTGGCGGATCGCTACCGCGGCGGCGCCCTGCCGGATGCCTTCGGTGCTGCCCAGCTCGCCCAGGCTTACGACGCCCTGCGTCGCCGTGTCGGTGCACGCCTGACGCTTCAGGTGGACCTTGCGCCGCTGCTGGCCGCCATCCAGGTGGAGCCTGGAGCGGATGGAAAGGGTCCTGCCCTCAACGTCGACGCTGCCGTTGCGATGCTGCAGACCCATCTCGCGGCTGGCGATCCCGAAACCAGGGCATGGGCCCTGGCCGCCGCCATCAACGAACTGGGGAGGGAGCCGTTGACACCCCTGATCGAAGGGGCGCTCCAGGCGGCACTGTCAGCGCCCGAACACCTCTTCATTCCATTGCTTACGGTCGGTGTTCAGAATGCGATCCGCCTGTCCCCCGAACGCGATTCACTGACCGGCAGCAATGGCAACGATCTGCTCATAGGGAATGACATCAATAACCCGATCAGTGGTGACGGTGGTGATGACATCCTCGTGGGGGGGGCCGGCCTTGACGGCCTCATCGGGGGGGCCGGACACAACACCTTCATCTTCGGACGAGGGGATGGAACTGACTGGCTTTTCAAGGAGCTTCTCAACGGCCAGGACGCCGTCAACACACTGTCCTTTCGCGCTGGCATCGATCCCCAGGATCTGACCTTCTACCAGGACTCGGACGGCACCCTGATCATCAGCATCTCCGGAGGTACCGATCAGGTGTATGTGGAAGGGTTTCGCCATCGCGTTCTGCCATCGCCGACCCAAGCGATTCAGCCCCTCGGCTGGATCACCTTCGCCGACGGCACCCGCTGGAGCTCCGATGAACTCGGGTTACGTATCAACCAAGGCACCGAAGCAGGGGATTATCTCGTTGGTGATTACCGCTCCGATACCTTACGCGGCGGCGCGGGCAACGACATGATCCATGGCTGGGACGGGGATGACTTCCTCGATGGCGGCCCCGGATCTGATCTCCTGCTGGGCGGACGAGGCTCTGATACCTACCTGATCCGCCAAGGTGAAGGCAACGACACCATTCGCGAAGACAGCGATGGGCAGCCTCATCGCGACGTGATTCAGTTCGCCTCGGGCATCACGCCCGACAGCGTGCTCTTCTCACGCGCCCACTTCGACTTGATGCCCAATCTTTACGTCCAGATCGATGGTGTGCACCGAGCCCTGACCATTGAATCCTTTTTTGCGGGCGGTCAGCCTGGCCAGCCCTGGCACGGGTCGGTGGAGGAGTTTCGCTTCGAGGACGGCACCGTCTGGACCGACGAGGAGATCCGGGTCCGCATGCTCATCGGCGGCGCCGATTCCGATGTCCTGATGGGGTATCACGGCGACGACACCATCCGAGGCTTCGATGGTCATGACCGGATCTACGGCCTGGAGGGCAACGATCGGCTCGAAGGAGGCAACGGTGACGATCGCCTCATTGGCGGGCCTGGTGACGACTGGCTGGATGGAGGCAGTGGCAAAAACATCTATGAATTCGAGGGATCGGTGGGTCGGGACGTGATCGCCTCCCGCCCGCAGCCGCTCCTGAGCGATCCGGGCCAGATCCAGATTCACGGCTCGGTGCTGGCTCCTGAAGCGATCGTGCTACGCCGGGTGGACAACAACCTGGAGATCGTCGAGTCCGGCAGCAGTACCTCCCACGCCCTTCTGATTCAGGACTACTTCCGTGACAACACTTCCGCCAATCCCTGGAATCCGGTCCAGTCGATCGTCTGGTGGGGACGCTCCATCTGGGATCTGGCGAGCATCGATTCCCGCGTGGCCAACCTCTACCGCGGTGGCAGGGCAGACGATCAACTGACTGGTACCGCCGACCATGATTTCCTTGAGGGTTTCGCTGGTAACGACACCCTCCACGGCGGCCTCGGCAACGACCGTCTCGATGGCGGCGAGGGGATCGATACCGCCTCCTGGGCCGCTATGGCTACCTCCGTCACGGTGGATCTTGCGTTGGCCGGCCCCCAGCACACCGGGGCAGGGTTCGACACGCTCGTGGCGATCGAGAATCTCGTGGGCGGAGATGGCCATGACCTCCTTCGCGGTCACGGGGGTGACAACCGCATCGACGGGGGCGCCGGAGATGACGTCATCGACGGCGGTGACGGCTCCGATGTGCTGATTGGCGGACTGGGCGTCGATACCGTCAGCTTCGCGTCGGCCACCTCCGCGGCCACCGTCGACCTCGCCAACACCCGGGCCCAGCGCACCGTCGGCAGCTGGAGCGACACGATCACGGGCTTCGAGAACCTGACGGGATCAGCCTGGAATGACACCCTCACCGGCAGCGGCGCGGCCAACCGGATCGATGGCGGCGCCGGTGCTGACCTGATCCGGGGCAGTGGTGGCGCCGATCGTCTCACCGGTGGCCCAGGTGCCGACAGGTTCATCTATGGCTCTCCCACAGAGGCGGGCCTTGGCACCGCCGGTCGCGATCTGATCACCGATCTGGAGAGCATCGATCGGATCGACCTGTCACTGATCGATGCCCACAGCTCCCTCAAAGGCAATCAGGCCTTCGTGTTCATCGGGGCTGCTGCCTTCACCGCGCCAGCCCAGCTCCGCTACTCCCTGCTGAACGGTGAGGGTCTGCTGGAAGGCAACGTCGACAGCAACCTGGGGGCGGACTTCCAGATCGCCTTGGCTGGGGCTCCGGCCCTCGCTGCCGGGTGGCTGGTGTTGTAGGTGCGAGCTGAGTGGCCAGGTGGACTTCTGCTTACTGCAGCGCCAGGGAGGCGGAGATCAGGATGAACAGGGCGCTGGAGATGCCGATCATCGACAGGGCGGATCCTTCGTTCACGATGGTGCGGTGTAGCGAAAGCTACGGCAGAACATAGGTTGGTCAGAGGTCCAGGGGCGTTCCCCGCTTGACGTCCTCCTGCCGGCTGGGCGTCGTCCCTCTGCTCCCGTGGTTTTCACCCCGTTCCTGTCGTTGCTGGTAGCGGTGCTCCTGCTGGCGGCGTCCGCCCCAGCTGCGCCCTGGCCCTGGCGCGACCCCGGTAACGCACCCCGCCAGGCGGTTGTGGAAGCGATCGGCGACGGGGACAGCCTGCACGTGCGCGTCGGAGAGCAGCGCTTCACCGTGCGGCTCGCCTGCATCGATGCCCCCGAACTGGCCCAGGCGCCGCAAGGCCCGGCCAGTCACCGTTACCTCCTCACCCGAGCGCCCCGCGGCAGCCGGGTGCAACTGATCCCCCACGACGTCGACCGCTACGGCCGGCTGGTGGCCGAGGTGATCGGCGGCGTGAACCTCAACCTCGCCCTCGTGGAGGACGGCCAGGCCTTCGTCGATCACCGGCATGTCCACCACTGCCGCGTCCAGGATTACCGGGAGGCCGAGGAGCGCGCGGAGCGCAGCCATCGCGGGGTCTGGCAGGTGCAGGGTGGCAGTGAGCGGCCGTGGTTGTTCCGGGCCCGCCATCCACGCCGCCAGCCACGCCCCCGTTCCCGCGCTCAGCTTCCCGGCTTGCCATCCGGGTTCGGCATCGGCCGCAGCACCGTCACGCCGATCACGTCCGGCACCCCCGCCGCGTAGCGCGCCAGATCCTCGCTGAGCATCACGCCCCTCCCGGGCGCGGCGTGGATGGCTGCCACCCTGTCGCCCTCCACCCGCACCAGGCCCACGTGGGTCACGTCCAGCCCCTTCAGCCGGGTCACCAGGGCGAACAGGTCGCCATCACGAAGCGACGGCAGGGCCGCTGGCAGCTGGGCCAGGGGCAGGTAGCTCTGGCCCACGCTCAGGCCCTGTTCCAGCGCGGTGATGCAGTCCCGGTTCGCCGGGTTGCGCATCGGTGCATAGGAATCGGGGTGCGTGGACATCCAGTTCAGCTTCAGGGGGCGGGTCACCGCGCCAGGCAGGTAGGGGGTGAGGTTCACCAGATAGCCCGCCCGTTCGGCCGCCTCCGCCCAGCGGCTGAAGTAGTGATGGCGATGGCAGAAGTCGACCTTGCCCCCGTCGTAGCGGAGCCTGCGGACGTGGTCGACGAACTGGTTCACCGCCTCGGTCTGCGTGTGTACGGCCCGGCTGTTCACCAGGCCCAGCAGCTGCTCCACGAACAGCAGGCAATCGAAGCCGGTGAGGTCGAGCCGCAGGCGCTCAGCCGGCCCCTTGTCGAGGGAGAAGGCCCGGTAGGGAGCGCCCAGGTAGCGGGTCGCCAGTCCCACAAGCGCCTGGCCGATCGGCCGGCCCGCCGTGTCGTCCACTGCCCGCACGGCGATCGCTGGCGTCTCACCCACCAGTTCGGGGGCCTGGGATGCCGGTGCCGCCGCCGCGGAGGGGCTGGGTGCCGCCGGAGCGCTGGAGGCAAGGTCGGATGGCGGCCGTTCGGTGGCCCGGGGGGCGCTGCCGCAGGCGGCGAGGCTGGCCCCCAGCCCCAGGGCCAGCAGCAGCCTGCGGTCGAGCCGATGCCCCATCACGCCCCCAGCCAGGCCGCCAGGCTGGTTGCCGGTGCTCCAGGGCGACTGGTGATCTCCACGATGCGGCCGATCGAGGCCGGTGTGTCGAGGGCATCCAGGCACACCCGCGCTACCAGCCGGCGAGGAATGCTGTCGCTCTCCTGCTCGCCTGGGCCGCTGAACACGAGGCCCTCCTCCTCCAGGTTGTTCTCGCTCTCCTTCAGTCCGCCGGGCCGCACCACCGTCCACTCCAGCCCGCTTTCGCCCAGCCAGCGCTCCCCCAGTCCCTTCCACACCAGGATCAGCCCGAACAGGTTGAGGGGATGCAGCCAGCGGCCGCTGCACAGGGAACTCACCAGCACCACCCGGCGCACCCCTGCAGCCTTGGCGGCGGCGATCTGGGGCCGGATGGCCAGGGCATCCACCTTCAGCGGCCCCAGCAGGTCGATCGAGGGGCGGGCGCCGGTGGCGATCACCAGGGCGTCGCAGCCCCGCAGGGCTGCCGTGACGGCGGCCTCGTCGGTCAGCTGGAGCCGCACCACATCGGCGCCCTCCAGCTCGGGCGGCAGGGTGGAGGTCGGCCGCACCAGCGCGGTCACAGCCAGGCCGCGGCGCCTGGCCTCATCCACGATCCGCCAGCCGGTCTTGCCGGAGGCGCCGCTCACCGCGATCCGTTCCATGGTTCCGATGGGTGGGAGGTGGCCATGGATCGTATGCAGGCCGAACGCCTGCCCGTCAGAATGAGAACGGTTCTCGATCACATCGATGGCTTCTCCGTCGCGGGGTCCGGCCGCGCTCGCCTGTGTCGTCGTCCTGTCGCTGGTCACGGCCGGCTGCTCCCGCGCTCCCGATCAAGCCACTCCGCAGGCGGCGCCACCGGCCACCGCAGTCGACTCCGGCCCCCGCGCCCCTCAGGCCCGTCCGCTGGTGCTCACCACCGCCCTGCCGCTCACCCTGTTCACCCGAGCGGTCGCCGACGGCTGCGCCGCGGTGGAGCCCCTCAGCAGCGACGGTGGCGATCCCCACCACAGCCATGCCCGCCCCGGCGATCTCGCCCGCCTCGGCAAGGCCGATGTTCTCGTGGTGAACGGCCTCGGCCTCGAGGCTCCCCTCGAGGGCGGCATTGCTGCTGCCGCTCCGCCTGATCTGGTGCGGGTTGAGGCATCCCCTGCCATCACTCCCCTGAAGGGGCCCGATGGTTCCCCCAACCCCCATGTCTGGCTCGACCCGCAGCGGGCGATCCAGCAGGTGCAGGCCATCCGCGACGGCCTGATCGCCGCGGATCCAGGCTGCCGGGCCCGCTATGCCGCCAATGCTGCCGCCTTCATCGCCCAGCTGGAGCGTCTGGATGGCGAACTGGCCACCCTGCTGGCGCCTTTCGCCGGTCGCCGCTTCGTGGTGTCCCACGACCTGGCCCCCTACCTGGCCGCTCGCTACCGGCTCCGTTCGGAGCCCCTGGTGGCCACTCCCGACAGCCTCCCTTCCCCCACTGATCTGCAGCGTGTCCGTGCGGTGGCCCGTGATGGCGGTCTGAAGGCCCTGCTGGCGGAGCCGGGAGGGCATGGCGGCGATCTCCAGACGGTGGCCGACGATCTGGGACTGCGCCTTCTTCCCTTCGACCCGCTGGAGACGCTGCCGGCCGGCTCCACCGCCGGCCCCGACCACTACCTAGACACGATGCGTCGCAATGGCCAGGCCCTCGTCAGTGCCCTTGGTGGCTGACTCCCCGTGCTGCCCCGGGTAGGGTTGTTCGCATGGTGGAAATGGTTCTCGCTGTCAGCGACCTCACCGTGCGCCGCGACGGCGTCACGGTGATCGACGACGTGAGCTTCCAGCTCGCTCCCGAAACCGACACCGCCCTTGTGGGGCCCAACGGCGCCGGCAAGAGTTCGCTGCTTCAGGCTCTGATCGGCATCCTGCCGCGCCGTTCCGGCGAGGTTCGGGTGCTGGGCTCCCCGCTCGGACCTCGCGGGCACCTGCCGGCGGCGATCCGCCAGCAGGTGGCCTACCTCCCCCAGACCCTGGCTCTGGGGGGACGCTTCCCGGTTTCGGTGGCGGAGTTCGTGGGACTGGGATGGGATTCCCCCGGAGCGAGCCTGCCCTGGAGCGGCGGCCGGGCCCGACGCAGCGCCGTGGCCGCCGCCCTGGCCAAGACCGGCTGCGCCGATCTTGCTGATCGCTCCCTCGGCGAGCTCTCCACCGGTCAGCTCAAGCGGGTGCTCCTTTCCTTCTGCGTGGTGCGCCCCCGCCGCCTGCTGCTGCTCGACGAGGCCCAGGCGGGCCTCGATCCCCTGGCCGCTGAGCAGTTCCACCAACTGCTTTATCAGCTGCGCCGCAGCGAGGGCTGGACGATCCTGCAGGTCTCCCACGACCTCGACATGGTGCGCCGCACCAGCGACCGTGTGCTCTGCCTCAACCGAAGCCTGCGCTGCTCCGGCACCCCCGCTCACGCTCTCTCCTCCCCCGAACTCGAGCGGCTTTACGGCCGCGACTGGGTGCCCTACCACCACCACCACCACGCTTCCGGCGCCACCGGCACCCCGCCGCGATGAGCGCCGGGGTGCCGGTGGCGGAGCTGCTCACGCTCCCGTTTCTGCAGCGCGCCCTGCTGGCGGGCCTCCTCACCGGTGCCCTCGGGGGTGTGCTGGGCAGTTTTGCGGTCCTGCGTCAGCTCTCCTTCTTCAGCGACGCCCTGGGCCACTCCGCCCTGCTGGGGCTCAGCCTGGGCATTGTGCTGGGTCTCGATCCCACCCTGGTGCTGATCCCCTTCGCGGTGCTGTTCGCCCTTGGGGTGCATCGGCTGGTGCGCAGCAGCAAGCTGCCCGCCGATGCCCTGCTGAACATCGTGTACTCGTCGTCGCTGGCGCTGGCGGTGCTCACCCTCAGCCGGGCCCGCGGTATGCAGGGGGGCATCGAACGGCTGCTGTTCGGTGACATCCTCGGCGTCACCACCCACGACCTGCAGATGATCCTGGGGTTGCTGGTGCTGGCGGGTGGCTACCTGTTGCTCAGCCGCCGCAGCCAGATCCTGCTCACGATCGACGAGCCGCTTGCGGTGTCCCGAGGCGTCGATGCCGACCGCCATCGCCTGGCGTTCGTGGTGCTGCTGGCGGTGGTGGTGGCTGTGTCGATCAAGGCGGTGGGCGTGCTGCTGATCAGTGCCTTCGTGGTGATCCCGGCCTGTGCCGCCCGGCTCGCCTGTGGCCGTTTCGGGTCGTACGTGGCGCTCGCGGCCGCGCTCGGGGCCGGGGGGGCGGTGCTGGGTCTGCTCCTCTCGGCGGTTTTCGACCTGCCCTCCGGGCCGAGTGTCGTGCTGGTGCAGGCTCTGGGATTCCTGCTGGTTCTGCTCCTGGTGGCCGGTCGCAACGCTCTGGCCGGCTGAGCCCTCAGCGGGGAGCGGAGGGAACGGCCCTCTCCTGCAGCGGTTCGCCGATGCGGCTGGGCTGGGTCTGAAGCCAGCGAAGGGTGGCCCGATCCCGTTCCGTCGGCTCCAGCACCGGCTGCGGTCCGGGAACAGCCGCCATCGCATCGCTGGGATCGTCGCTGTGGCCCCAGAGCCCGAAGGCATGGCCCAGCTCGTGGAGGGCAGTGGCCTGCAGACCCCGGCTTCCCTGACCCTGGCCGATCGACACCTCCACCTGCGGTTCGATCCACTGCCGCCCTTGTGTGCGCGCCGCCACCAGGTGGAGCTGAGCACGACCGTGGCTGGCTCGCAGCCGGCCGTCGGGGCCGCGGCGCAGGGGAGGACGCCGGCGCCAGATCCGTACCTGGGCCGCCTGGGGATCGTCGGTGAGCTGCACCATCACCCCCGCCCGGGCCCAGTGCCCCAGAGCCGCCTGGACCGCAGCCAGCCAGAGCCGGTCGCGCCGGTGGGAGGCATGGTCGCCGTCCGCGACCGGCTCCACCCACACGCACCAGGAGGGAAGCCGGACCCAGCCGTAGGACGAGGGCTGGAGCCGATGGCGATAGTCGCCATGGGACTCGGGGCCTGCCGATGAAGGAGGCAGAGGCACGAGAGGTTGCTCAGCAACCGGGGCCTTCAGGGGAAGGCGTTCCTCCGGTGTCCGGCAGGCCGGAGAAGGCGCCGCCATTGTCGGCATCGCCAGGGTCAGAGCAGCGAGGGCCGTAGCCCTGAGGCCTCGGACCCCCCTGATGCATCGAGGCGGCATCAGCCCGGCAGTCCGACCCCACGGGCCATCAGGGTGGCGAGGAAGGGGATGGCGGCGAAGCCCACCAGTTCGATGTTGAGAATCCAGCGCAGCCGCGTGGCCAGTGCCTCGCTCACCTTCGGCAGCTCGCCCTTGCGCAGGGGGATCGCCCAGAGGATGTAGGTGATCGTGGGGTACAGCGACAGAGCCCCCACAGTGAGGTAGGTGCCCACCTTCACCCAGAACAGGGGATTTTCGGTGTAGAACGCCGAGCCCTGACCGAAGTGCAGCACCCTGGCGATGCCGCTCAGCAGCAGAGCCAGTGCGGCGATGCCGTACACCACATCGGTGATCACCATCAAGGTGGCGTCTTCGCGGGAGGGATCGGCGCGAATCAGTCGGCGTTCCAGCACCAGGGCTCCGAAGCAGACCATGAAACTGAGGTAGTGCACGTAGGCCACGGCGGCGCTGGGAAGCACCGGTGTGGGCAGGGCGGCAAGAACGGCCATCGGAAGCGGCGGGGCGGGTTCGCGGAAGTCCGGCGACGTTAACGGTCGGGATCGACCTGCGTCGTTGACGCAGCCTGATCCCGAAGGAAAGATGTCATTCCGCTGAGTCAAGATTCAAGGCTTGACTTCCCCCTCTGGGGTGGGCGTTTGTGTGAGGCCCCGGACCTCTTGGGCGGGGGTGCAATGAAGGTTTGTGTCCTGCTGAGGGCGCTAATCCGGAAGCCTTTCGGGGGGTTCGCTGGAATGCCTGTGGCAACCCTAGGTTCCGAACAGTGCCGGTTGAATCTCATGGCGAGTTCCTTGAGCGCGTTTCTCGGAGAGATTGGTCGCCATCATTTGCTCACACCCGAGCAGGAGCTCACCCTCGGGCGCAAGGTGCAGGCGATGGTGGCACTGCAGGAGCGCTGCAGCCTGGCTGGCGGAGTCGGCGATGCCTGCCTCTACGACGATCTGGAGCGGCGCACCCTCCGCAACGGGGAGAGGGCCAAACAGCAGATGATCACCGCCAATCTCCGGCTGGTGGTGAATCTTGCCAAGCGTTACCAGGGCAAGGGTCTTGATCTGTTGGATCTGATTCAGGAAGGCACGATCGGTCTCACACGGGCGGTGGAGAAGTTCGATCCCACCCGCGGCCATCGCTTCAGCACCTACGCCTACTGGTGGATCCGTCAGGGACTCAACCGGGCCCTCTCCACCCAGAGCCGCACGATCCGCATTCCGGTGAATGTGAACGAGAAGCTCACCCGTCTGCGGGCCGCCAAGGCCAGGCACCTGCAGGCCTGCGGCCATTCGCCCACTCCCCAGGAGCTGGCCAAGGCCATGGGACTGACGGTGAGCGAGGTGGAGGAACTGCTGGGTTGCGAGCTGCGCAGCGTCACCGTGAGCCTGCAGGGGGCCGTGCGTTCCAAGGCCGATCCCTCCGAACTGGTGGATGTGCTGCCGAGCCCGGAGCCGGCGCCGATGGAGCGGGCGGAACAGGCGGAGCGCACCGCATCAGTGTGGACCTTGCTGGAGCAGGCGAACCTCACCCCCAAGGAGCGCACGGTCGTGCTGCTGCGCTTCGGGCTCGACGGCAGCCACGAATGGCGCACGTTGGCGGAGGTGGCTCGTCAGCTGGCTTGCAGCCGTGAGTACTGCCGCCAGGTGGTGCAGCGCGCCCTGCGCAAGCTGCGCAAGGCCGGCATTGAGAGCGGTCTGGTGGAGGAGTGAAGGGCGGTCCTCCCTCCCTCCCGTAGGGGCAACCGTATCTGGTGGCCGCAGGTGGGTGGTCCACAGAATGACGTCGTTGTCGCCCCCGTGGCGAGCCACCCAGAGGAGAACGCCATGTCCGCCGCCCAGGCCGCTGCGGGCCCCGCCGCCCAGGACACCCTCACCACCGAGGTGATGCCCAACGCCGTCGTCGATGAGTCCGTGCTCGTGCGCCTTCTGCGCCGTGCCGGTCGCACGATCGCCCGGCCGGCTCTCGAGTGTTTCGAGATGCTGATCGACGGCAGTACGCCCCACCAGGCCCGCCTCACGGTGCTGGCCGCCCTCACCTACCTGGTGCTGCCCCTGGATCTGATCCCGGATTTCATCCCGGCCGCCGGGTTCACCGACGACATGGTGGCCCTCACTGCCCTCCTGGGGCTGTGCACCCGCCACGTCACTCCGGTGATCAAGGACCGCGCTCAACGCAGACTGGACCAGTGGTTCCCGCCGAACCGCTGATCCCCATCCCGGTGCGATGCCAGCCCTCAGCCCCGACCAGCTCGACGACCTTCAGTCCTTTCTGAAGGATTGGCTGCGCCACACCGGGCGCACCCAGGCCGATCTGCGTCGGGCGCTCCGGGCGGCCTCGATCCGTATGCCGGTTCTGGTGGAAGAACTCCACCGCACCTATGACCAGGAGGGTCTCACGGGCCTTGCTCAGCGCCTGTGCGGCGTCGAGGCCCTCTGGCAAGGTGAGGATCATGCGGCTGAGGACGGCGATGGCTCCATGCCCTCGCCTTCGCTCGATGCTTCCCTCGGCCAGCTGGACCTGCTGCTCGAGGAGATCCGCCAGCAGGACCTCACCTGAGCCGTCTCTGCACGCTCGCTTCTCTCTGCCTTCCCCCGGCTTCCATGCCGCAGCGGCGGTTTTGTCGCCATGCTGAGCATGTCCACCCCCAGGAACCTTCCCCAGCGATGATCCACCGCACCGCCCCCGCTCTGATGCTCGGCCTGGCGGCGCTGGCCCTGCCGGCCATGGCCCAGGTGGAGAAGTTCATGCTGCAGCCGGGCAGCAAGGTGGGCCCGGAGACCCGGGTCAAACCTACCGATTGCGTCACTGCCCCGGATGGCTCCGTCACCTGCGACACCAAGCTGGAGAACTCACCGAGCACGACACCGGCCAAGCCCCAGTACAACCCCTTCGGCAACTGAGTTCCGCCGCTGATGCGATCCCTGTTGCCGTGGCTCAAGGATGCTGCCTACCTCCGTCTGGCAGATCGGGCCGAGCAGCAACTGGCCAAGCTGCTGGGTCTGCTTCTGCTGGTGGTCACGATTGTCGCCTCCCTGCAGCTGGTCGTCTTCGTGTTCACGGAGATGGTGACCCCTGGCGTGACCTGGTACGGCGAGCGTCTGGTGCGGCTGCTGGGCGATCTGCTGACCCTGCTGATCGCCATCGAGGTGCTGCAGAACATCAATTCCTATCTGCGCCATCACAGCATTCAGATCGAACTGGTGCTTCTCACCGCCATCACCGCGGTGGCCCGGAAGGTGATCGTGCTCCCCGCCGGCGCCGAAAACAAACCCCTGCTGTTGGCGGGCCTTGGGGTGGCCGTCCTCTTCCTGGCCCTGGCCTTCGTGCTGGTGCGCAGCCCGGCGCGGCTCAGGGGTGCTGATGAAAGAGTGCCAGCCAGATCGTCCCAGGAGGTCCGTCCGTCGCCACCAGCCGATGGCGACGGCCTGACGGAATCGAGAGAACATCCCCCCGGTTGAGTTCTCTGTCGAACTCCTCATCGGCGAAGCGGATGCGGGCGCTTCCCTGCAGCAGCAGCACCCATTCCTCCTCAGCTTGGTCGTACCAGAAACCAGGTGGGCTTGCGGCCCGGCAGGAATGGATCTTCTCCAGCCTGAGGCTGGCGGTGCTCAGCAGCACCGTGGTGCTCTCCTTCCCCTCGGTGGGGCAGGGCCCCACCAGTAGATTGGCCTCGCCCGCGCTGGCGGCAGGCGTCTCCCCCCAACGCCTGCCGATCTCGAAGCCACAGCTCCGGGCCAAGGCCACCACGTCGTGATGGCTGGAGCAATCCCGCAGGGCGCAGCGGAGGGCAGGATCGGCTTCCGTGAGGGCAACGAACGCGTTCAACTGCCGCACCTTCTCGAGAAATTGCTGCAACTGGGCTTCGGCCATGACCAAACAAAGGGATCACTCCAGATCCTTGATCATCCGCCAGCGGCTGAACCACACGCCGGCGAACCGCACGGTTTCCTCGCGTTCCACCCGCCAGCCGAGACGAAGCAGGAGCGGGTGGGATAACTGACTGGCCTCCGTCCGGATGCGCTGACAGCCGCGGCGCCTGGATTCCTGTTCCAACGCCTTTACGAGGGCACGACCTCGGCCCTGACGACTGGCACGTGCGCGGCAATAGAGGAGGGAGAGGCGATCGTCGGGTTCCAGCAGAGCGAAAGCCTCGATGATCTCGTCGTCGCCCATGGCGCAGCTGGCAAGACCATAGCCCCGCAACAACGCTTCCCGCAGGCCAGGATCACGGCCGGCATGCTCGGCCCAGGCCGCAATCTGCTCCGGCGTGTACAGCCCCACTGCCTGGCTGAGTACGGCATCGCGATACACCGTCACCAGCTGGTCGAGATCAGTGGACTGAAGCGGCCGCAGGCAAGCCATCCATAGATTGCGAGGGTTCGATTGTGGCGCAGGGGGGTTGGCACGTGCCGCTGCTGCTGTATCTTTTGAAAGTGAACGAGGGATCTTCCTCCGGTCCCATCCCTGGAGATTCAGGCGAAAATCCCGCGAAGCTCCCGCAACAACCCTTTCTTCATCCCCGCCCTTTCTTCCCATGCTCACTGGATCGGAATTGCTGGCCAAGGTCAAGGAGCTTGGCGACGTCGGTAAATCGGAGATCGTCCGTGCCTGTGGCTACGTCTCCACCAAGAAGGATGGTGGTGAGCGGCTCAATTTCACAGCTTTCTATGAGGCCCTTCTCGAGGCCAAGGGTTTTGAGCTCGGCGCCAGCGGCAAGGTGGGCAAAGGCGGTCGCAAGCTCAGCTATGTGGCCACCGTCCAGGGCAATGGCAACCTGCTGATCGGTAAGGCCTACACGGCCCTGCTGGATCTCAAGCCCGGCGACGAATTCGAGATCAAGCTCGGTCGCAAGCAGATTCGCCTGATTCCCGCCGGTTCGAGCGAAGACGACGAAGAGTGAGGCGTGTGGGCAAGGCCCGCCATTACGGTCTCCCGTCTGCTCAGGGTCATGCTTCCCCGGGCAGACTGGAGATCTAATCTCATCAAACCATGCCCATCGCCGTCCCAGCACTCTCCAGCCCATCTGGCGGTGAGCCTTCAACGGGGAGAAGTGCTTCGCTCTGGCGCTATGCGGTGCTAGCGCTCATGGCAATGCTGTTGCTGTTCGCCCTGCTTTGGCCGCCGCCGGCCTTGGGTCTCGCAGAGTCGGCGACAGGTGAGCGGCTGTTCGTCAACCATTGCGCCGGCTGCCATGTCAATGGCGGCAACATCATCCGTCGTGGCCGCACCCTGCGGCTGGATGCCCTGAATCGCAATGGTCTCGCAAGTCCAGCGGCGATCGCTGAGATCGCATCCGCTGGCCGCGGACAGATGTCCGGATATGGCGAGGTCCTCGGACCGGGCGGGCCCGAAGCGGTGGCGGCATGGGTCTGGGAGCAGGCTCAGGTGGGCTGGCCGCGCTCCTGACGTAACTTTCTGACAACTTTCTGTTCTTTTTGCCGAAACTGCTCTGTGACACGGCGATCAGTGTCCATTGGATGGTGGTTATGGGAGTGTCTCTATCTAGACAGTTAACGGTGTGAGACCCCCTGTTCAAATGTCCAACAGCATCCGCAAGGCACTGCTTCGTGGCGTCGGCTTTGCTGCCGCCAGCGGTGCACTGCTTGCCACTCCTTCGTTCGCCGGTACCGAACCAGGTGCTGAGCAACTGCGCATCGAGCCCCAGGCCGCTCCTCAGGTGGCTCAGAACTTCGGCTCCCCCACCACCGTCGAGGTGGTGGAAGTGGAATCCGTGAACGGCTGGTACCTGACGGTGGGTGCTGGTGCCGCCTGGCCCTCCTCCATGGGCTTCCGCACCAGCGATGTGTTCCCCGGTGATCAGCCCTCCGGCGATTTCAGCTTCGGTGGCGGCTTCTCGATCGACGGTGGTGTCGGTTATGACTTCGGCGCCGTGCGCGCTGAACTCACCTATGGCTACACCCGCTCGAGCCTGAACGAAGTCAACATCAACAACAGCAACTACAACTTCAGTGGCTCCGGCATCATCAATAAGAATGATGTGATGGGTAGCCTGTACTGGGACATCGACACCAACAGCCGCTTCGTTCCCTACCTTGGCGGTGGTATCGGCTACACCAACTTGAGCACCCCCAGCTTCACGGTGGATGGCTATCGCACCGATAGCGCCAGCCGCGGGTTGTTCGGTTGGCAGGCCAAGGCCGGTGTCAGCTACATCATGAGCTTCAACACCGACGTTTATCTTGAGGGCACCTACTCCGGCGCCAGCGGTTTCTACAACGGCGACGTTCACTACAACTCCTACAACGATTTCGGCGCCAAGCTCGGCTTCCGTTATCGCTTCGCTTCCCCCGAAGTGGTGGTGATCGCTCCCGAACCCCAGCCCGAGCCCGCTCCCGCTCCGATGCCCATGCCTCAGCCCGAGCCCGAGCCCGCTCCCGCCCCGATCCGCGGTCTCTGGTGAGACTCTCACCCATGCGGAAGTGGCCTCCGGGCCACTTCCGCAGCCTTGGAGGAGCCGGTAAGCCGGCTCCTTTTTTTTGCTCCGCCCGGGAATGGACGGCGGATCAGAGGGCCTGGATCCAGGGATAAACGGCCACAGCGGTCCAGATGCCGTTGCGCCAGTACACGTCGCCCTTCACCAGGGTTTCCACCTGCTCGAGGCTCTCGGCCTCGTAGATGCCGAACACGTGGGTGCTGCCTTCGGTGGGTCCGAGGGTCACGAGGATGCCTTCCTCCTTCTGGCGGCGCAGGCCAGCGAGATGTTCCTCTCGGAACGGGGTGCGACGCTCGATGGCGTTGTCGCAGTAGGTGCCCCAGAGAACAAATTTCACAGGAAGCTGTCGCGGCGGAGGTGAACACGGATGAGTTTTTCATCCATCAGTCCTTCGCGGGCGTAGGGCGCTTCGTTGCAGCTTTCGAGTACCGCCACCAGCAGTTCGGGCCGGAACGCCTGCCCCAGTCGACCGGCGAGTTCACTCACCTCGAGCACGGTCTGCATCCAGTTGATCTGCTCACGCAGCCCGGCATCGTCGCGGATGCGGCCGAGGAAGGCGAACAGCGTTTCCAGTTCGGTGCGGGGGGCACTGGCGAGCAGTTCGGACGGACCGCTGGTCATCGGCTGCGGGGAGGTGGATCGGTTCAGATTCCCATGGCGCCCGCTGCCAGGTCATCCTCCACGACGCCCCAGCGGCCCATGAAAGGCCAGCGCAGACCCACCCGGGCATCGCCATCGCCGGGCCAGCACGCTGCCAGTTCATGGCTGAGGGCGGACAGGGGATCGTCGCCTCCGGAGCGGGCCCGCTGTACCGCCGACCAGGTGCCGAGGTTGCCCACCAGTTCGGCGCGGTTCCAGTGACGTTCGATGCAGAGGTGATCGGGAAACGGCCATTCCCGGCCGGGGAAGTCGAGTCCGGCATAGGAGGCCTCGACCCAACGGCGCTCAGGCGGCCACCAGGGCGCCAGATCCTGGTGGTAGAAGCGCTGCAGCACGGCGTCCACGGCCGGATCCAGCGCCTGCAGCGTGAGGTAGCCGATCCAGGCCATCGGGCTCCCGGGCCGGCATACCCGCCTCACTTCACGGTTGAAGGCCGGCCCGGCAAACCAGTGCACCGCCGCCGCCACCACCACACCATCCACGCTGGCGTCCGCCAGGCCGCTGGCCGCCGCCTCGGCGCAGCGATAGCGGATGCGGGGATGGGGGAAGGCGGCGGCCAGCTGGTCGGCACTGGCGTCGGTGGCGATCACCTCCACGCCCCGCTGGGCCAGGGCGAGGGCCGCCTGGCCGTTGCCGCAGCCGCAGTCCCACAGGAGCCGACCCACGGGGCCGGCGGCGGCCGGCAACCTTCGCAGGAAGGCCGTGAAGAATTCGGGGGGGTAGGTGAGGCGATGGCGGGCGTAGTCCCCGGCCACCGCACCGAACCAGTCGCAAGGCCTGTCCATGACCCCCATCATGGGGACGTCGCCCCGCACCCTGCCCCGTGCGCCTGTCCTCCGTGCCCCTACCGGCCCTGCTTCTGGTGGCCGCCACCACGTTCGCGCCTCTGGGGAAGGCTGCTGCGGCCCCTGTGCCGGCCCAGCCCCGCCTGGGCGCCGTGGCCACCGATGCCGCCGAGGCCGACCCCGCCCGGCTGCTGGGGGTGTGGTCGCTGGCGGACAACACCAACGTGCTGTTCAACCTGCGGCTCGATGCCGACGGCCGAGCCACCACCGCGGCCGCCGGCCGCGGTCCGCGGTCCGCGGAGGCCGGTGCCTTCACGGCCGCCGATCTGCTGGAGCGGGGACGCTGGCGTGGCTGGGGTAACGGCCTCCGGGTGGATTATTCCAGCGGCTGGACCGACACCCTGCTGCTGGGGACGGCCGGCATGGTGCAGTGGTCGTGGGCTCCGGGCGCCGATCGCAACGGCCCTCCCACCAATGCCGGCAAGGCCGTGCGCGTGGACGCTGGGGTTGCCGCGCTGGTGGGGGTGTACCGGATCATGCCGCCGTCGGCGGCTCAGGCCCCCTGGCTGGTGAGCCTGCTTTCCGATGGCCGGGCCGCCAACACCCTCGATGCCGATGGGAGCGGCAACTGGCGGATCCAGGCAGGAGCCGTGGAGATCAACTGGTCGAGCGGCCGCCGCAGCCGCCTGCTGGTCAAGCCGGAGGGGCCGTTCCGGGCCGAACTCTGGTCGGTGGGGGCGAACCGCGACGGCGCGCCGTCGCAGGTGGCGGACGCGATCCGGCTCTGAGGGCCGGACAGCCTCAGGCGGCGTCGAGGGCCTGGCGCAGGCGGCGGACGAAGCCGCCAGCGGCGGTGGCCACGTCGTTGCCGGCGGCATGGGCCTCGGCCATCACCCGCACCAGCGCACTGCCGACGATGGCGCCGTCCGCTCCCCAGTCGCGCACCTGGCGGGCCTGCTCGGGGCCGGAGATGCCGAAACCCACGGCCACCGGCGCACCGCCGAGGTCCTTGAGCCGACGCACCAGGGGGGCGACCCTGTCCTCAAGCTGGGTGCGCACCCCGGTCACGCCGGTGACGCTGACCAGATAGGTGAAGCCGCGGCTGGCGGCATGGATACGGGCCATCCGATCGGCTGGCGTGGTGGGGGCCACCAGGAGTACGAGGTCGAGGCCGTGGGCGGCGGCGATCGGCGAGAGCTTCTCGGCCTCCTCCAACGGCAGGTCGGGCACCACCAGGCCGGCGGCGCCGGCGGCGGCGGCGTCGCGGCAGAAGGCCTCCATGCCGCGGTTGAGCAGGGGGTTGCTGTAGGTGAACAGCACCACCGGGGTGGTGAGGGTGTTCCGCAGGCTCGCGAGCAGCTCGAACACCTGGCCCGGGGTGGTTCCGGCGGCCAGGGCGCGGCCGGCGGCTGCCTGGATCACAGGGCCGTCGGCGAGGGGATCGCTGTAGGGAATGCCCAGTTCGATCAGGTCGGCGTCTTCGGCCTGCAGGGCCAGCAGGGCCTCACGGGTCCCATCCAGCGACGGGTCGCCGGCCATCAGGAAGGGCATCAGTGCACAGCGCCCCTCGGCCGCGAGGGCTGCGAAGCGATCCCGGATCGCATGGGGGAGGGTGGCCGGGTCGGAGAGGGAGGCGCTCATCGGGCCGGGCGGCGGGGCGACGGAGCCGAGCCTATGGGAGCGCCGTTTCCTCGCCGGCAGTGGCCTCGGCCAGTAGTCGCTCCTGCTCTTCGGGCGGCAGGGCCTGGAAGCGCTGCATCAGTTCGTCGTCGCTGAGGGCGTTGGCGCTTTCGCGGTGAAGACGGCGCTGCTCCAGATAGGTCATGCGCCCGGTGACCACCCGGAAGAGGTAGGTGGCCGTCCAGCCCAGCACGAGCACCATCAGCAGAGCTGAGGCGGCGATGCCGGGGGAGAAACCATCCAGACCGCCCATCTTGAAGCCGGCGTAGCCAGCCGCGCCGAGCCCGAAGACGGCGAGGCCGAGCAGCAGGGATTGTCCGCGGGTCATCCGGGCCGCACCTCGCCCTGGCCGGCCATGCGGAAGTTGAGGAACGGGGCGAACAGCATCAGGCCGGGGAAGAACAGGAACACCAGGCCGTAGACGCCGGTGCGCTCGATCTTGCCCATCACGTTCCAGCGGCGTTGCATCCAGAAGTAGAGAGCCAGGGGCACAACCACCAGGTAGCCCCCGGCGATAGCGCCGTAGAGACCAAGCACCAGCAGGGTTTCGGAGGAGATCTCGCTCAGGAGGGCGGGCATCGCCGGAACTAGGGTGCGGTTGGGAGCGAAATCTAGACTCCTGTGGCGGGGGCATGGCGGAATCGGTAGACGCAGCGGACTTAAAATCCGCAGGCCGCAAGGCTGTGGGGGTTCAAGTCCCCCTGCCCCCACCTTCCGAAGGTTCTGAACCGTGGCGGAAGAGGTCCGTCTCAAGGAAGCGAGCCACGGGAAAACCTCCGGGAACTGAGTCCTGGGGGCGCTGAATCTGGAGCCTCGGTACGGACAGTGGGTTCGGCCAGCGCTTCGACGGGGAGATCCCCACACACTGATCAACACACGCCATCCGCTGGTGGATTCCTTGCTTGACGCCAGTTCGGAGAGGAACAACTGAGATCCGGCCGAGAGCTATGCCGTAAACGTCAATGTCGCACGGTTTTCTGTGCTTTAGCGATGGCGAGGGCCAGAAGTGTCTCTCCATGATGTTCCTGGTGGATCCGTCACAGTATGTGTTCAGAAACCCGGCGGCAGTGATGGGTCATGCCACCGCGATGGTGGGTGATCCAGGGCCGCTCCGGGACCTCCCAGACATCGCGGCTCTGTTGCCTGAGGGTGGTGGTGAAGGTGCGAAGGCGGCTGCGGCAGATTGCACCCTGGCGTGATTGGACGCCATCGCAGTTGTTTGGAGAGCTGCTGATCTCACGCTGAAGTCAGTGAGAGGGCCGAGACGACCTTCCGGATGGTGCCAAATCTTGGATCGCGCTCTCCAGGGAAGACCAGAGGCTCTTGTCTTGGGGAGGCCAATGATGATGTCAAAAACAATTTCATGCACTGTTGCAATCGATTCAGCATGGCCAACCTGAGGGCAGCCTCCAGAAGTTGCATGGGCTTCCCTTTCCGACGCTGGCAACTGGTTCCACTGGCCCTGATGGGCTTCAGCGGCCCGGCGGCCCTGGCCCAGACCCTTGGACGCATGGGAGGAGTAGATGCCCCAGGTGTGAACACCGATGTGTGCCGCACCATGGCCATGCCGCTGGTTTATGCCATCACCCTGCTTGTGACTCTGGGAACGTTTTTCGGCCTCTATCTGGTGAAGCGGCGCCTCACCAGGGAAGGTTGGTCGCTGGCGAATGCCCTCTCCGAGCCAACCCGTCTCATCATTCCGGCGGAACTGCGCTGGACCGACTCGGGTGGCGATGATTTGGCGATGGCGTCGCAGACGAGTGCCCGCAAGGTGATCCGGCGAGCGGACGGAACGCCTGTGGCCTTGACTCTGCTGGAGGCCAGCAGCAGTCGCATGATCGCCACCCTCGGCGGGTTGGCGATCCTGATGCTCTACATGGGCTTCGGCACCTTCGCTCTCTATAGCTTTGGCCTCACCTGCCAGCTGCCGGCTTCCATGCCAGCGGTCACCACCTTCCTTCTGTCCGGTTTGAGCCTGTTTGCCCCCTATGCGGCCAACAAGATCTCCACGGCCATTCAGCCCGGCATCCGCAGTGCCTCCGCGGGCCAGGCCAGAGGGGTGGAAGCGCTGGCAACGCCTTCACCGGCAGATACCACAGCACCAAGCACCCTCCCCCGCTTGCGATCAGCCCCTCCCGCCCCGTCCATCCCCCACGCTGTTCCAGCTCCGCCGTCGGACGCCGGTGACGATGGCCCCGCCCTGCAGTTGATTCGCCGGTTTGAGGGCTTTGTGGGCCATGCCTATCCCGATCCCGCCAGTGGGGCCGAACCGTGGACCATCGGCTATGGCTTCACCACGATTCATGGTCAGCCCGTGCAACCGGGTCAGACCATCACGCCAACCGAGGCCGAGGCGGAACTGCGACGGCAGGCTCAGGCGTGCGCCAACCATCTGGCCGACACGATTCCCTACTGGCAACAGATGAATGCCAATCAACGTTGTGCCCTGCTGGATTTCGCCTGGAATCTGGGCCCAGATTTCTACGGCGATGACACAAACTTCGCCACCATCACCCGTGATCTGAAAAACCGGGACTGGAATCAGGTGCCCCAGACCCTTCTGCTCTACTGCGATCCCGGCACCAGCGTTGAGGCCGGTCTGTTGAGTCGACGCCAGGCGGAAGCCCACCTCTGGTGCACACCGGTGGCTACCGGCGATGGGTCTCCACCCGCCCAGGCTGTCAAGCCCGCTGCGGAGGCAGCAATCGTCTCCTCGCGTTTCAGCAATCCCCTGAAGGTGCCCTACGACGATCAGCTTTTGATGGCCGATGGGCAAGGCTGGCGCGAATGCTTCTCCGCGAGTTCAGCCATGCTGGCCCAGTATTGGGGCAAGGAACCCAACGAGAACGTCTACGACAAGTTGCGTGCCCGCTACGGTGACAGTACGGAGGCTGCCGCCCAGCTGGGGGCGCTCCGCTCTCTCGGCCTGGATGCCCACTACCAGACCAACGGCACCGTGGCCATGCTCCAACAGGAGATCGATGCGGGTCGCCCCGTGGCCGTGGGCTGGCTGTGCGATGGCCCTGTCTCAGCCCCAAGCGGCGGTGGTCATTGGATCGTCGTGATCGGCTACGACGACAAGGGCTTCTTCGTGAATGATCCCTACGGCAACTGTGATCTGGTGAACGGGGGTTACCTCAGCCACCACGATGGTGCTGGTCTTCACTACTCCTTCCTCAACTGGGTTCCCCGCTGGCGGGTTGATGGAACGGGTGGTTGGATGCTCACCTGTCGGGCCTGAGTTGAGACGGTGAAATTCAGTGCAATGGGATCTGTGGAGTACGTCGTTACGCTGAACTGCCAGTTATTGATGCGGCCACATCAATCACACCGTGTTCATCGGCGAGATGGGCACCATGCAGCAGCTGGTCAGTTCCGGCCACGACCAGATCGGGGTGTTCGTCATCCTCCATGTCTCCAAGCCGGATCCTCAGCACCGCATGCGCCAACGCCGCAGACGATGGTTTTGGCAGGCGACATTCACCGCTCCACTTTCCCTTCGCATCCCTCATCATGGCCTTGGCACTCTGCCTGCTGGGGTCGTTCCGTCAGGCGTCTGAGAGCACGCTGAACTGGAATCAAGCCGGTTCGCTAGGGGCGTTTTCAAGAGATCCTGATTCATTTGGCAGCGGATTAAAGATTCGAGTACTGCCTTCTCAGGTTGATTGATGGCTTGCTGAAATTGGTTAAAGCGCTTTGGTATCCCCCCAAGAGGGTTGACAAGACCACTGCAAGCTACGACATAAAATTGTCATGTCGGGCGTCGATGAAGTTGGCCGCCGACCAAATTGATTATTGCCGGACACCCCGTCTCCAGGGTGCTGCTGGGCTCCAGGCTCTCTGTTCGCCCCACCACCAGCTGGTTGCTCTCGGCGGAGCGCCCGGTGGTGGATTAGCTGGTGGGGGTCGCTCCGCTTCCAAGGACCATGGCCCGTATCTTTCTCTCCCACTCCAGCCGAGACAATGCCGCAGCGGCGAAGCTGAAGGCCTGGCTGGAGGGAGAAGGATTCTTGCCGGCCTTCCTCGATTTCGACAAGCACAGCGGTATCCCGGTCGGTGCCGATTGGGAACACACGCTCTATGAGCAGATTCAGCTCTGCCAGGCCCTGCTGATCCTGCAATCGCCGAACTGGAGCGCCTCCCGCTGGTGCTTCGCTGAGTTCACCCAGGCGCGGGCCTTGGGCAAACCGATCTTCCAGGTGGTGGAAAGCGACGAAGCGGCCGCCGAACGGCCGATCGCGGCGGACCTGCAGCGCCTCGATCTGCGCCACGACCGGCCGGCGGGGCTGGAGCAGCTGCGGCGCGAGTTGCAGCGCCTTGCTCTGCAGGATCAGGGCGGCTTCCCTTGGCCGCCGACGGAGGATCCCTCCCGATCACCCTTCCCAGGCCTGATGGTGTTCGAGGCGGAGGACGCGTCGGTGTTCTTCGGCCGCGACAACGACTGGCGGGTGGTGATCGAGCGGCTCAACACCAGGCGCGTGCAGGGAGGGACGCGATGTCTTGTCCTCCTGGGATCGTCGGGATCAGGCAAGTCGTCGCTGCTGCGGGCTGGGGTGCTGCCGCGGTTGAGGCGGATGGGGAAGCAGTTGCTGGTGCTGCCGGTGTTGCGGCCCCAGGCGCGGCCGCTGGAAAGCCTGGCCCAGACCTTGGCGCTCGCCCTGCAGCGGCCTGAGACCTGGCGGCAGCTGCACCAGCAACTGCTCACCACGACGGCAGCCCCGGCCCTGGCCGACCTCCTGGCAGGCTGGGCGGCGGATCTTCGCCAGGCGGCCGCCTCGCCGGAGGCGCAGCTGTTGCTGCCGATCGATCAAGCGGAGGAAGTGTTCAACGTGGCCGAGGCCGTCGAGCGGCAGCGGTTCGTGGCCGTGCTGGCGGCGGCGCTGCAGCCGCCCCTGCCGCTGCAGGCGCTGATGACGATCCGGGCCGACGCCATTGGCTCTCTGCAATCCCTGCCGGAGCTGCTGAACAGCCTCGAAACCCTGCCACTGGGCCCCCTTTCCCTGGAGCGCTACCGGGAGATCATCAAGGGACCGGCGCGGGTGGCTGGCCTCAAGGTGGAGGAGTCCTTCGTGGAGCGGGCCATCCACGACACCGCCACGGAAGACGCCTTGCCCCTGCTGGCCTTCGCCCTGCGGCAGATGCATGAGCGCTTCGGCGCCGATGGGGTCCTTTCTCTCTGCGACTATCAGGCTTTGGGGGATGCGTCCGCCGGCCATTCGCCGCTGGAGAGCGCGGTGAAAAAGGCGGCTGATGGCCTGCTCCAGGGCCTGTTGCCGGATCAGGCGAGCCTGCAGGCGCTGCGGCAAGCGTTTGTGCCGGCGTTGGTGCGGGTGAGCGAACAGGGCGAGTACACCCGCCGCGCCGCCGTTTGGGACACCCTGCCCCAGGCGGCTCGGCCGTTGCTGGAGGCGCTCGTCGCCGCCCGCCTGCTGGTGCGGCGCCAGGGGGAGGGGCAGACCAGCACGGTGGAGGTGACCCACGAAGCGCTGCTGCGGGTGTGGCCACTGCTGCGCGGCTGGCTTGACGACTCCCGCGACTTCCTTCTCGGCAGCCAGCAGCTGGAGCAGGACCTGGCCGAGTGGCAGGCGGCGTCGCCAGCTGACAAGCCCCGGGCGCTCCTGAGCGGGCTGAAGCTCGCCAAGGGGCGGGCCTGGCTGGTCGAACGGGGTGAGCAGCTGCGGCCTGAGCTGCGGACTTACATCCAGGCCAGCCAACGGCGCGCTGCCCGCGAGCGGCGGCTTCTGATCAGCTCGGCCGCAGCTGTGTTCGCGGTGATCAGCGGGGCTGGCGGCGCGGCGTTCGTGCAACTGCAGAGGGCCCGGGCCGCGCAGGCTGCTCAATTTGAGGCCACCCATCGGGCGTTGATCAGAAGTGATCCCTTCCTCAGCGTGGTGTATGGCCTGGCGGCGGCAAAGCCCCTGCTGGTGAGCAGCAAGTCCTGGAAGGCGGCTCAGCTGAGCGAAAGCCTGCAGCGGGCAGTGCAGGCCAATCTGGCGGTTTCGGCTCCGATCGCCACCGGCCAGCAAGCCATGTGGTCCCTGATCAAGCTCCGAAACGGTGCACTGATCAGCGGCGGAGCTGACGGCACGCTGCGGCGCTGGCGCGGTGGGTCGGCACCCACCGAAGGGCCATTCATCCTCGCGGGCCAGGGAGGAGTGACGAGCCTGATCGAACTGGCCAACGGCGTGCTGATCAGCGGCGGGGCTGATGGGACGCTGCGGCGCTGGCGGGATGGCAAGCCGGTGGGCGATGGCAAGCCGATCGCCACGGGCCAGGGCGCGGTGCTGCGCCTGGTTGAGCTGGCCAACGGCGAGCTGATCAGCGGCGGCAGTGACGGAACGCTGCGGCGCTGGCGCGATGGCAAGCCGCTGCCTGAAGGCGAGCCCATCCGCACCGGCCAGGGAGTGGTGTTGAGTCTGATCGCGCTGGCCAACGGCGAGCTCATCAGCGGCGGAGCTGACGGAACGCTGCGGCGCTGGAGCGATGGCAATCCGGTGGGCGATGGCGAGCCCATCCGCACGGGGCAGGGTGCGGTGTTGAGCCTGATTGAGCTGGCCAACGGCGAGCTGATCAGCGGTGGAGCTGACGGGACGCTGCGTCGCTGGCGGGATGGAGCACCGGTGGCCGCTGGCGAACCCATCCGCACCGGCCAGCAGGCGGTGCTGAGCCTGATCGAACTGGGAAACGGCGAGCTGATCAGCGGCGCCGCTGATGGAACCCTCCAGCGCTGGCGGGATGGCCAATCACGGGGTGACGGCCCGCCGATCAGCACCGGCCAGGCTGCGGTGATCAGCCTGATCAGCCTGACAGACAACGAGCTGATCAGCGGCGGAGCGGATGGAACCCTGCGGCGTTTTCGGCTTGAGAAGAGAGCCGACGATGGCCTGACGGTCACCACCGGGCAGGGATGGTTGAGGAGCCTGATCGAACTGAGCAACGGCGAGCTGATCAGCGGCGGCAGTGACGGAACCCTGCGGCGTTGGCGCGATGGGAAGCCCATCGGCAGGGGCCGGCCGATCCTCGCGGGCCAGGGAGGAGTGACGAGCCTGATCGAACTGGCCAGCGGCGTGCTGATCAGCGGCGGGGCTGATGGGACGCTGCGACGCTGGCGGAATGGCAAGCCGGTCGGCGATGCTCGGCCGATCGCCACGGGCCAGGGAGCGGTGGTCAGCCTGATGGAGCTGGCCAATGGCGAGCTGATCAGTGGTGGGGCTGATGGGACGCTGCGTCGCTGGCGGGATGGCAAGCCGCTCGGCCATGCTCAACCGCTCGGCATGGGCCGGCAAACGACGTGGAGCCTGATCGAGCTGAACAGCGCGGCGCTGATCAGTGGCGGGAGCGATGGGACGCTGCTCCGTTGGCGGGATGGCAAGGCGGTGGGCGATCGCCAGCCGATCCCCGCCGGTTCAGGATGGCTGACCAGCCTGATCGAGCTGCGGGAGGGGGAACTGATCAGCGGCGGCCGCGATGGAACGCTGCGTCGTTGGCGGAATGGAACAGCGGTGGGCGACGGCCAGCCGATCCCCACCGGCCAGGGAGCGGTTTGGAGCCTGATCGAGCATGGAAATGGCGAACTGGTCAGCGGCGGAGCGGATGGAACCCTGCGACGCTGGCGCGATGGACGACCGGTGGGCGACGGCCAGCCGATCCGGACCGGCCAGGGTGCGGTGGGGAGTTTGATCGCTCTCCGAAACGGCGTGCTGATCAGCGGTGGTGCCGATGGAACGCTGCGCAGCTGGTCCCCAGCGCCGATCGCGCGTGCTGCCTGCCGCCAGATCGATCTGCCCTCAATCCCCACGGACACGGGCCTGGGCCCTGTGGTTCAGGCCGCTCAAGCCACCTGCCGCGCCCTGGGGGTGCCCTGAGAGGAGCCTCGCCCCCCGCCTGCGGGTCTCCCTCTTTCCCAGGCCAGCCCACTCTCCAGGTCATATTGCTCTTTGCTGGCCAATTGGCCTGACATTGAACTGCGAACCGCACTTGATCAGCAACCACATCACATTATTCTTATGCACGCACTCTTGCATGGCTTGTGTGGCGAATGTTGATGGCGTTCTCGGGGGTGGCACGGTAGTTCTGAATACAGGGCTTGGGAGGAAGCCGACTATGTGGCATTTTCTCCTTTTAACGAAGAAATGCGAATTTACCCAGGTGTTTTTAGTGGTTGATCATATCTTGAATTCTGCGCGATTTGCCAAGACTCGACCCCTAGGCTTGTCTATCCTTTTAGATATCGCTTAGAAGACCATTTTTGAGCTTCTAATGGCCGCCCTGGGCTTAGTCATATTTCCATTGTCAATCTCCAGCCCCCTCCCCGCACATGGCAACCCCAACCAGTGATCAGCTCGCCAATGCCTTGGAAAACTTTGCAAATCTCTATCAGCTAATAGACGATCTTATGAACGATTTTGATAATGTAATTATGCTCAATATCAAAACCATCCTGGAGGCAGATCAGTCTGATCCTGGTGAGGGAATTGTTGGAGAAATTCTGAGCGGTTTTCTGGGTTCACTTTGGGCGCTTTCCGGTTTTGTGGCTGAGCCCTACGATGCCTACTTTGGGGCAATTACTGGAATTGGCAGTTACATTTTGGGCGATGTTTTTGCCGGCAATCCGGCCAATCTTAAAGGTAAGCTTGATTCGTATGAAGTGCGTGTTCAATACACCCTTTTGGATTTGCGTGAGCAAATCGGAGAATACACGCAAGGAAGCCTCAGCAAAATCTGGAATAGTACATTTCATGATTCGCTTGACAAAATCGATCGACCCATCTCCTATTTTGGGACTGCCGGCATTATTCCATCAAAAACAACACAATTGGCGGCTTATAATACGATGCGCACTGCGTATGACTACGGCTTGGATCAGGCTACTTGGAAATACTTCATGAATGCATATTATCAAATCGGGAATTGGGGTGGAGTGCCTTTCAATAATCTTCAATGGTCAGCTTGCCAAAATAATACTGGCCAATCCTCGGGTCAGGTTCAATCACTATTTGGCTCCTGGATGACGAGCCATCCAAGTGACTATTTATATCTGATCGACTGCGCAAAGAAGAAGTGCGTCAGTGGCACTGTTTTCACCTACTACTACTTCTCGCTCGGTCGTACGGTAGAATTTGACATTTGGGTATCAGCTTCCACTGAAATCTGTCAATATCTGATGTCAACCGATGCTTGGCAGGGCATGCCGACGGGGCTTGTGGACCAAGAGACCTTATTCACTGGGTGGGGTATGAACCATGTCTCTGCAAGTAACAACAATCAGCTCTGTAATCCTTGTACCTTGCCCTGGGGTGAAAGCAAGGAAAAAGCACCTGACCCTTCGTTACTCCCCTCGCTCATAGGCGAGCCATTGGCTGGCCTCACTGCCAAAGGGAGATCGTTTGCGGGGCAGAGCCTCGATGCTGCCGATCTGCATGGCTCCAATTTGCTCGCCGCTGACTTCCGCGGCGCCAGTCTCAGACAGGCTGATTTCACCGGTGCGATCTTGGATTTCACTTGCTTTGAGCAGGCCCGGCTTGATGGCGCTGATCTGACAGGCGTCCAAGGAGAAGACATCCGTGCAGGCTCGGCCTCTTTCGTCGCTGCCAGGATCGGCGATGCTGATCTGGTAGGTGCTGATCTCAAAGGAGCCAATCTGTCGGGAGCAATCCTTCGCGGCGCCAACCTGGTGGCAGCCGATCTTCGCAACGCTGACTTGCGCAATGCTGATCTCTCCAATGCGGTGTTGCGAGGTGCTGATCTGTCCGAAGCCTTGCTCGATGGTGCTCGATTCGAGGGAGCTGATCTGTCCTTTGTGGCCGGTGCCGAAGCCTTGAGCAGCGGTCGTACCGGCTCAACCTTGGCCCCGGATGAGACGTCTCTCTTTTCCACCGACGATGTGGCTGCTCTGGCTAAACGCTACGCCGCATCCGCTGGTCGAAGTCTGGAAGCTCATGCGGATGAGGTCTTTTCGCTCTTTGCCATTCCGAATGGCGGCGAACCGGCTTTCCTCGTGCCGCTCGCCGATGAGGGTGCGCTTGAACTGGTGGTCCGTGGCCGCGGTCCCACCCTGCATCGGCAGATCATCGCTGTGCTGAAGAGCCTGGGCTGCGATGCGGCGCTGATCGACGCCTTTGAGGCGCGTGATCTGGCCACCGGCTATGACCGAATGGGCCTTCGGGTCTCCCTTTCCAACGGTGCCCCGACCGTGCAGCCCTTCATCGACAGGGGCATTGGTCTCTCGCAGGTTCGCGCGACCATCGGCGATCATCTCTCCATCCTCAAAGGAATTGATGAAGCAGCCACTCTCTTTGGCTTACAGCACCTGTACATGTGGGGCTCGGAATCAGGACCGAATGGTTCAGTTGAAGGAGTGGTGTTTCGTGTACGAGGGTTGGATGCTGGTGTCTTTCATCGCCTTGCAGAGCTGACGGGAACGGCGCTTGACAGCCAGGGTGTTGTTGCACGCGCGATTCGCCGTGCACCGCTTCCGGTACTCGTGTCGATGGGGATTACAGCGGATGGGCTGCTGCCGAAAATCAGTTACGCAGTCCCGACCGCCTCCGTGGCTAAATTCCACTTTGGGGACTTGCTCAATGATTCTGCTAAGGAAAGGCTTGCGTTGATCACCAGCTCCGATGCTCATCACCTCTGGTTTACGCAGAGTTCAGCTGGCACCGAGCAGGTGCATGTCTATGCCTATAGATGAATTTGGCCAGCTTGAGGTGTAAAGCTTTTAGGGGGTTCGCAGTATTGAGTATTGTCTAACGCTGTTGCAGTTCAATGTGAGCTCTTGCCTTCGAGGATGTGGCAGGCACCCATGCTTCATCCGCCCTGGAAATCCGTGTTGATTGCACGACCCTATTGCAATTTCCCGATCGTTCTCAGGTCCAACACCCACACTTTCGCCTGCACCTGGCCCTGTTTCAGGCCCTGCTGCAACAGGGCCAGATGCATGTTTGGTGGTCGCGACACGGCAAGACCGGGGTATTCAGCTGGATCAGCTCCGGCAGCGGCCATGGCGCTTTCCTCAATGATGAAGCGGGCCGAACGCCCGCCCGAAGGTCCATCAGCGGCGACGCAGCAGCGACGCCGTGCGCGTTTGCCGCGCCAGAGAGCGGCCGAAGTAGGCGGCGGCCTTGTCGAAGCCTGCCACCGGTCCGTACACAAACAGCCGACCCGAGAGAGAGGCCTTCTCACGCAGCCCGTCGATGTAGATCCACTCCATCGCCGCCGCTGGCGAGAGTAACTGGCAATAGTGAAACCCTCGGGCTGCGGCGATCGGATAATCGAGCGGTGTTTTCATCACCGTGCTGCTCATGCCATACACCTGCTGGTCACCCTGTTGTAGATAGCGATAGCCGGGATAGCTCCAGATCCATAGCGGCCCCACGGCTGGCCGCAGCGTGTCGGGCTGCATGCGCATCGGCTGGCCGAGCGCCTCGAAACGCTGGCGGGTGGTCGCGTCGCTCTGCGCCAATGTCCAGCGGAAGGCGGCCTCATTGATCGGCTGACCACGGGAGGGGCCATCGGTGCTGTTGAAGTTCGGATCCGGCACACCGCCGTGGCTCCAGAACGACTGCCGCGAGTTCAACTTGCAGCGCAGCGAATAGGCGGCGATCGGGAAGAAGCCCGTATCCAGCAGCGTGAACAGGCCGTACAGCGCCTGGGTGACGCTGGTGACCATCACCTGGCAGGGCTGGGACGGCGCACACTCGGCGCTGATCTGGGGAATATGAACCGGCGGCTTGGCGAAGGGGTTGTAGGTGTAGCTGCGGTGGAAGCTGTCGAGGGCCGAGATCGTGAAGCGCACCGGAGCTTCCGGCTCTCCAGCCATCAACGGGTTGGCATGCTCCTGGATCCAGGGGGAATAGGGGGTGCAGCAGGGGGCGGCGCGGCTGTTGGTCTCGGCGGTCTCGTAACAGGCCGGTTTGAAGCCGTTGTATCCCTCCATCGTGAGCGCCTGGATCAGGGGTCGCAGCCAGGCTGCGCTGGCCGCCACTGCCGCCGCTAACTCCGGCGTGGGGGCGGCGCCCTCCTCGAGGCAACTGGGCAGGAAGGCGGCCACCAGGGCAGCGATCCGCTCATGCACCTGGGCTTCGGCTGCGGTGGGCACCAGGTCGAACGCTTTCACATAGGGAACCGGCTCACCGGAAGCGAACTGCATGTGGCTCGCCCCCTCGATCGTTATCACCGGAAAACACTCCGGTCGGCTCCGGGGTGCGGCGTTGATCTCCTGCAGCCAGGAGGCCACCGCGAAGCGGCTGATGCGGGCCAGGCCGTCAAGGGTGCCGGCAAGGGTGAGGGTGGGCAGCGGATAGTCGATCAGGGTGCGGCCCTGCTCATCGAGCCGGTTGAGATTCCAGCGGCCGAGGAAGGAGCCCATCAGCACCTGGCCGATCCCCTGCTCGGGGAAGGCCTTGAGGTACTTCTGAATGGCAATGCCCCCCACCGAATGGGCCACAAACAGGCAGGGGGTGCCAGGGGGCAGGCCGCTGCGCTCCAGCGCCCGCCGCGCCTGGGCCACCAGCAGGGGCGTCTCGCGGGGAATCGGCGAATCGCCGAGAAAGTGGGGGATCGCCACCCACAGCCGCCGAGAGGGGCAGGCGCGCTGGATTGCTTCCGCCACCGGCAGATAGCGCTCCGCCGGGATGCCTTCCCCCTGGATGAACAGCACCGCCAGCTCCGGCCCGGAGGCGGTGGCACTGGGCTCCAGCACCAGGGGAACCCCGTTCCAGTCCAGGCGATAGGCCAGCAGGATCGCCACCACCAGCAGCAACAGGATGCCGCTCCCCCAGGCGGCGGCGGGAACCAGCCAGGCCAGCACGAGGGTGATCACCACCAGGGCAGCAGCCAGCGGCGTGCCCAGCCAGAAGAAACGCGTGATCACTCAGTGCACCCCACCATTCACCATGTGCCAATAAAAGAGGCCATAGAGCCCCAGCCCGAGGGTGAGGATCACAAAGGCGATGAAGTGCTGCCATTGATTGAAGCTGGATTCAGCAATCCAGCCTTCGTAGGCTCCACCGGCGGCCACGGTGAGTGGCGCCAGCAAGGAAAACCAGGGCACCAGCCAGGTCGGCACTACGGCCAGCCAGGGCAGCAGGGAAGGGGGCCAGGCCTGGGCGAGGGTGGGCCCGAAGAAGTGGAGGCAGGCCACCAGATTGGCGAATGCATTGAGCGCGAACACGATCAACAGCGACCAGGACAACGGCAGCACCGGGCGCGCCTCTCCATGAACCATGCGGTAAAACGCCGTTCGGGGCTCCGAGGGGCCGATCAGGGCGACGGCGATGCCCCCGAACACCAGCAGCAGGATCAGCGGCTGGGGGCCGAACACTCCAAGGGTGAAGAAGCCCAGCCCGGCGGTCTGGAAGGAGAAGAGCATCTGATACGCCACCGCCCGCAGCCAGGCGTTGTTGTAGTTCGGCACCAGAATCTGGGCCACCTCCTGCGGTGTTGCCTGTTCCTTCAGGCCAAGAATGTTGCGGAACGGAGTGACCTGCCAGCCTTCATACTCGTGCATCAGGATGCCGCTGATGCCGCCGCCGAACACCTGACAGGCCATGCCCAGCTGCAGCCAGAACACCCTCAGAAGGTCGCCCTCCACATGCACCGCGATGACTGACGCGTGCACAAAGATGTAGGCAAGCACATAAAAGCCCAGCGGAAAGGAGGCCCAGTGGATCAGCTCAACCAGGTTGAGCACCAGCGGCCGGGCAGAGCGGGCCAGGGTGGGATTGAGGGAGGTCTTCGGCGCTGCCTTCTGAAAGGCCCAGGGCAGGGGTGGATAGATGAGGCCGGGCAACTCCAGCGGCGAAGCTCCTGGGGGAGCGCTGCCAGGGAGTGGGGCGGAGGGCATGACAGAACGCCAAAGATCAATGCGCTTGTCTGACTCTAGGCACGGCTTGGTCAGGCGGAAACAGTATCAATGCCCAGCGGTAACTGATGCGAACTGCCGCAGATGCCGGATCTTGGTTGCCTATCACTGCGGCGGTGTGATGCCGTTCGTGCTGTCCGATCCCTGAGGGGGGCGTGCATGGGGCAGCTCTCTTGAGAGCTGGAACTCAGCGGCGCAGGCATGTGGAGAGGGTGCCGAAGCGCGTGTACAGCTTCGAGTGGCGACGGCTGCGGCCGGTCGGAACGAACGACGGCGGCACCACGATTGAGGTCCCTCCGAGGATGGACATGTAGGTGGTGGTGTGGTGCTGGTAGGCCAGCTCCACGTACCAGTCGCTGTTGCTGTTCATACAGGAACTCCAAAGCGGCACGCTGTTGGTGTGCGGCTGGATATACGAACGTTGCTCGGCCCCCAACAAGAACTCCCAGGCCAGGATCAATGCGTAGGCCGTGTCGGGGATGGTGAGACCACACCCTTCGTAGATTGTGCTGATCCCGCTGAGGTCCCACCATCCGCGGGGCACCACGTCCAGGGTGTTCCAATAGCGGGCGGCGGAGGGAAACTGCGCGTCGTAGTAGTCAGCGAATGCCCCATTACCGGCTGTGGGCGCTGCGAAGCTCGACGGGAAGATCTGTGGAGTGAGACCGACCGCAGCAAGCGCAGACTTCAACCATGGCGCCACGACGGACACGAGGCCGCCCCCGAGGCTGTGGCCCGTCACGACGAGCACTGGATTGCCATTCACGGGATCCCCAAGATAAGAGGCCAGGAAGGCTTCAAGGGTCTGGCCGCCGTGCTGAAGGCCTTGGATCGTGGAGAGGGTGTCGATCGAGCCATTGGCGATGCGGGCCGGTTGGGTGGGGTCCCACGGCAGTGGACTCCATCCGAGCACATCAGCGTCTTCCCAGATCTGCTCGAGAATTCCCAACGGATCGGTGACAGAGAGGTCGGTGCCTCGGATCACGACAGCGGTGAACAAAGGCAGGCCTGGGCTGTCGAAATAAGATGCGACATAGACCAGATTTGCCTCGTCGGCTGACTGGACGGGGCCCCACAGACACTGCCAGCTGCCCCCCTGATTGAGTGCTGGCAGTTTTGTAATCTCGGGCGCGATGATGGAGACGGGCAAGAGGTAGGATATCTGGCATAGCTGCAAATATGCAATAGCAAACTGGTTGCTGGTAGTGGCGTCCTTTAGGTTTGCATCTTGCGTTTCGGGCTCCATAGTCATGGTGGGCTCTCTGGTGGGTTCCTTCGTGCAATCATAGGCCTCGTTGCCAGGCCTACTTTGATGATCAGGAAGCGGCCGTGATCGATGGATTGCTACAGCTCTCCAGGGGCAACCGAGCATTTCAGAGGGGGACTTGGGAGGACCAGTCCTTTAGAAGCGTGTCATTCACGCTGAAATGCTCGTCACTGGGCAGTGGCTTCACCTCCGTTGCACCCATAAGGCCTCTCCAGGAACGAGCCCATGACCTCCTCGTACTGCCTCGCGGAAGCCTGCCGCAGCAAGTTTTCCCGGTTCTTGATGAACGTGGTCGGGTGCCAGATGGCAGGTGTCGTGCAGCTGCTCCAGCAAGAGTCTCTCTGATCGGATCCAACCGCAGATCGCGATGCCCTTCGGCGTCACGCTGAACGGCGACTCTGATCACCGTGCGACCTTGATGGGAGCAAGCGTGACGGCCATGAACGGCAGCAACCCATCGGCCGCCGCCGCAGCTTCCACGGCCGACCTGGTGGTCATTGGCAGTGGCCTGGGCGGGCTGTGCGCCGGAGCCCTGGCCGCCCGCCATGGCCTCGAGGTGCTGGTGCTGGAAGCCCATGACCGGCCCGGCGGCGCGGCCCATGGTTTCGAGCGCCGGGGCTTCGCCTTCGAATCGGGACCCTCGCTCTGGAGCGGGCTGGGGAGCTGGCCCAGCACCAACCCTCTGGCCCAGGTGCTGCGCGCGATCGGCGAGTCGGTCCCCGTCTGCCGCTACCGCGAATGGGGGCTGCTCCTGCCGGAAGGCCAGCTGCGGGTGGGCGTGGGCCTGGAACCCTTCCTGGCGGTGGTCCGCGACCTGCGCGGACCCGCCGCCGCCGAGGAATGGGCCCGTTTCATGGGGGTGCTTCAGCCGCTCTGCACCGCGGCCCGATCCCTGCCCCTGCTGGCCCTGCGGCCGGGTCTGGGCACGGCGGCCGTGCTCGGCGGCCAGGGGCTGGCCCTGCTCGGCCAGGCCGGCAGGCTCGGCCAGCTGGGAGGTGCCTTCGGACCGCTCGCCCGCCGCCACCTCAGCGATCCCTTCCTGCTCCACTGGGTGGACCTGCTCTGCTTCCTGATCTCCGGGCTGGGGATGGATCAGACCAGCGCTGCGGCGATGGCCACTCTGTTCGGGGAGTGGTTCGAGCCCGAGGCTGCCCTCGATTACCCGATCGGCGGCAGTCCGGCGGTGGTGGCGGCCCTGGTTCGCGGCCTGGGGCGCCATGGCGGCGAGCTCCGCACCCGCTCCCCGGTGGCGGAGATCCTGGTGGCGGAGGGCAGGGCCTGCGGAGTGCGGCTCGCCGGCGGCGAGGTGATCGGGGCGCGTCGGGGCGTGATCGCCAACCTCAGCCCGTGGGATCTGCCGCCCCTTCTGAACCACGACGCCGCACCGGCGCGTTGGCGACAGCGTCTGGAGGCCACCCCGGCCTGCGCCAGCTTCCTGCACTGGCATCTGGGTCTGAGGGGCGACGATCTGGCTCACCTGCCGATCCACCACGTGTGGGTGGGCGACTGGCAGCGAGGCATCGGCGCCGAACGCAACATGGTGGTGCTCTCGATGCCTTCGCTGCTCGATCCCTCCCTGGCACCAGCGGGGCATCAGGTGCTGCACGGCTACACCCCCGCCAACGAACCCTGGGAGCTCTGGAAGAACCTGGAGCGGGGCACCGCCGCCTACGACCAGCTCAAGCAGGAGCGCTGCGCGGTGTTCCATCACGTCTTCGATGGGGTGCTGCCCGACTGGCGTGAGCGCGTGGTGATCGAACTGCAGGGCACGCCCCTCACCCATCGCCGCTACCTGCGGCTGCACCAGGGCAGCTACGGCCCGGCCTGGCCGGCCGATCGAGGGCCCTTCCCGGGCGGCGACACACCGGTGCAGGGGCTGGTGCTGTGCGGCGCCGGGGTGTTCCCGGGGATCGGTGTGCCCCCGGTAGCCGTGAGCGGAGCGATGGCGGCGCACCATTTCGTGGCGGCCCGCCAGCAGCGCCAGGTGCTGCTGGAGAGCGGCATCCTGGCCAGCTGAACCGACGACATGATCTGCCGGGCCGGGTAGAAACGCTGGCGTGTTCCCCGTACTGACAGGCCAAACGCCAGCAGATATCACATAGGTAGACACCCGACCGGGGACGCCAACACCCCGCAACCGGCGCAAGGGCCCTCCCCACGGAGGGCCCTTCTTCATGCCCTTACAGCTGAGTCACCCAGACGCCCACGGCCAGGGTGGATCGGGCCGGGCCGCGGAAGGAGCCAGCCACCGGCGGCACCGCATCGGGCCGGTGGGAGATCGCCACGGCGATGTGGTCGGGTCCGGCCAGCCCGCCGGTGGTGGGATCGAACCCTCTCCAGCCCGCCCCCGGCAGGTACACCTCCGCCCAGGCATGGGTGGAACCGCCGGCTTCCGGTGAGAGGGGATCGTGCAGATAGCCGCTCACGAAGCGGGTCGCGAGTCCGAGAAGGCGGGATGCTGCCAGAAACAGCGTCGCGAAGTCGCGGCAGGAGCCACTGCCGCTGCTGATGGTGTGGGCGGGAGTCTGCACGCCGGGCTCCTCGCGCCTGACGTAGTGGAACGTGTCGTGAATGCAGGAGCTGATGCGCTCCAGCAGGGCGTAGGTCTCCAGGTGCTCGCCGGGGGCGTACAGGCCGGCCACCCACAGCTCCAGGGCAGCGTCATGATCCACAGGCCGGCGGTAGGGAGCCAAAAGCACTTGCTCCTCGGCTCCGTAGTGGAACGGAAAGAACTGCGCCACAGGGTCCACCAGGAAGTCGAGGGGGGCCTGGTGGTATTGCTGAATCACCACCTCGCTCTCGATCCTCAGGCTGTTGGCAGACCCAGAGAAACCGGCGATGGCCACCGAGTTGTTTTCCACATCTCGATGCCATCGCAGCGTGGGTGTCGGTGAGATGTGCAGCAAAGATGATTCGATCCGCAGCTCATGGCTCTCCCGGGGCCGCAGCCGCAAGGTGTGCGCATCGAGCCAGACCTCTGCGTCGTAGCTGTAGATGGTGTGGTGACGGATCCGATAGCGCTGCATTCTTACGGCACCTGTGGGGGACGGGTTGCCTCTAGCTTGATCCCATCAACGCTGCGGACAGCGACATCGGCATCGGATTCAACCCGCCACCACCCCAGTCGCACCCCGATCTTGATGGGTTGGGGCAGTTTTGGATCGGGCATTCCTTCGGAGCCGACAGCCTGGCGTTGTTTCTGATCATCCTGGGGCGCTATTTCCTTGTCGCCGGAGGGTGCTGGTGGCTGCTGCGTGTCTGCTATCCCCACGCCTCGGCAGCGTTGTCGGAGCTGCAGGGCCGGCGGATCCGCAACGGGATCCTCCACGACATCCGCCTGTCGGTGCTCTCGGCGGCGGTGTTCGCCCTGGCCGCCGCGGCGCTGCTATGGCTTCAGGTGCATGGGTTCACCCGGCTGTACGCAGGAGCCGATCCCAACCAGTGGTGGTATCTGGGCGTGAGTTATCTCGCGGTGCTGATCCTGCAGGATGCGCTCTTCTACGCCACCCACCGCCTGTTCCATCACCCGGCGCTCTACGCCGTGTTTCACCGGGGCCACCACCTATCGCGCCGGCCCACACCCTGGACCTCCTTCGCCTTCGATCCGCCGGAAGCCCTTCTGCAGGCCCTGTTTCTGGTGGGGATCGTGATGCTGATCCCCCTGCACCTGATCACCCTGCTGGCGGTGCTGAGCACCATGACCGTGTGGGCGATCGTGAACCACCTCGATCTCGATTGCCTCCCGCGCCGGTTCCCCCACCACCTGCTGGGGCGCTGGGTGATTGGTCCGTCACACCACTCGCTGCACCACAGCCGGCTGTCGGTGCACTTCGGCCTCTACTTCACCTTCTGGGACCGGGTCTGCGGCACGCAGGACGCCCGCTATGCCGTGGGGCTGAGCGCGGTGGACTCGATGGAGACGCTGGATTCCGTTTGACTGGGGCTCCACGGGGATCCCCATGGCTGGCGTGCTGATCTGGCTGCTGCTCGGGCTGTTGTTTGGCCTGCTGCAATGGCCCTACCAGGCCCTCTCGGAGCTCGGCTTCCAGTTGCAGCAAGGCCTCTGGCTGGGCTCACAGCCCCAGGCGCTGCCGGGCTGTCTGCTGGTGTTCGCGGCGACTGTTCTGCTGATCCTGCTGGCCTGGGGCCCCCTGGCCGCGGGCCGCGGCGGCGGCATCGCCCCGCTGCTCGCCCTCGATCGCGCCGCCCCTTCGGTGCGCGCCGCTGCTGCAGCGCGCTGGTTGCAGCAGCTGAGCCTGGCCACCCAGCTGCGCCGCCTGCCGTTGATGCTGCTCACCCACATCGGCGGGTTGACGGTGGGGGTGGAATCGCCGTCGGCGGCGCTGGGGGCCAGTGCCCTGCTGGCGATCCGTCGGCGCTGGCCGGGGCTTCAGCCCTTGGGGTCCCTCTCGCCCCAGCTGGTGGCGGTGATCGGCGGTGCGGCCGGATTGGGAGCGGCGTTCCGCTCGCCCCTGCTGGCGGTGGCCTATGGACTGGAGGAGCTGGGGCAGCGCAGTGGCCTGCCGCTGGTGCTGCCGGCGCTGCTGCTGGCGGGCAGTGGCACCTTGCTGGCGACAAGGATGGGGCAGCCGGCCCGGCTACCGGGCCTGGGACTCGGGCCGCTGGAGCCGCAGCTGTGGGGCTGGACCGTGCTGCTCACCCTGGTGGGCGCTGCCGGCGGTGCTCTGCTGGTGCGCCTGCTGCTGCCGGCGGCGGCCGCAGTGAAACAGCTGCTGGCGCAGCGCCGCCTCCTGGGCGCCGTGCTGATTGCGGGTGCCCTCAGCCTGCTGGCGCTGATCAGCGGCGGTCTGAGCTTGAACGACGGCTCCCTGTCGCTGGCGGCGGCCCTCTCCGGCCAGGCCGTGGGCTCACCGCTGCTTCTGCTCTGGCGGTTGCTGTCGAGTGTGCTCAGCCTGGCGCTGGGAGCCCCGGGCGGTCTGATGCACGACAGCATGACCCTCGGCGCCTTGCTGATCAGCCCGCTGCAGGGTCTGCAGGGCCTGGACAGCACGGCCCTGGCCCAGCTGGCGGCGGTGGGTGCCACGGCCCTGTTCGCCAGCAGCACGGGCACCCCGCTGTTCTGCGCGGCCTTCGTGTTCACCCTCCAGGGCGATCCGGCGCTGCTGCCGGTGCTGTTGCTGGTGAGTGCGATGGCCGCCGCCCTGGGCGAGCGCTGGCGCGGTGAAGGCTGGAATGAGCACCAGGTGGCGGCGCTTCTGGATCCGCTCCTTCGCCACACTTCTCCTGCGGGCGTGGAGGAAAGCGGCGGTGCTGAGGTGGCTGGCCTGGACCGGCGGCGCTCTGGCACTGGGCTACGGCGGGCTCTGCCTGCTGATGGCCCTTGACCAGAGGCGCTTCATCTACTTCCCCCAGCCCGCCGCCGATCCCACGGGTCGGCTGGAGCTTGCGGTGGAGGGCAAGCGGATCCTGGTGGCCCATCGGCCCCATCCCGGACCGCGTGCGCTGATCTACTTCGGCGGCAATGCCGAGGATGTGTCCATCACCCGTGGCGACCTGGCCGCCCTGCTGCCGGACACCGCCCTCTACCTGCTCCACTACCGCGGCTATGGCGGCAGCGAGGGCCAACCTTCGGAGGCCGGCCTGCGCGCCGATGCACAGGCCCTCTATGCCCTGGTGGCCCAAAGGCATCGCCAGGTGAGCGTGGCGGGCCGGAGCCTGGGCACCGGGCCGGCGGTGCACCTCGCCGCCACGCGGCCGGTGCAGCGCCTGGTGCTGCTGGTGCCGTTCGACAGCCTGCTGGCGGTGGCCCGCAACGCCATGCCCTGGCTGCCGGTGGAATTGCTGTTGCGCGACCGCTGGGATGCTGCGGCCGAGGCCCCTCGGGTGACGGCACCCACCACGATCGTGGCGGCCGAGTTCGATGCGGTGGTGCCGTCGGCCCATGCCCGGTCTCTGCACGCCGCCTTCCGGCCCGGGGTGGCGCAGCTGAAGGTGGTGAGCGATCTTGAGCACAACACGCCGCTGCTCGAGTCGGCGGCGATCCGCGCCGCTCTGCGGGGTGGGCCGGGGGGGCCCTGAGAGGGCCGGCCGCCAACCGACCTGGTGGTATCCCCATCACCCACCCTTCCCAGGGCTGGGCGCCTGAGGTGGTGTGAGCAAGGGTGCCAGCAAGCGGCCGCCGCTGTTGCTGCGCGAGGCCTGAATCAGTGACGGCCAACCGGTGCTGCGCTTTCGGCCCAACCGCCTCTTTGCCGCCAAACGGCGGCAGGGATGTCTGAGCTGCCCTCCTCCGTGGGCACCCCCTGCGCAGCGGCAGCCACGGGATGGTGTGGGGGCCGGCAGCATGGGGCGACCGGGTGCACCTTCATGCTTCTGAACCCCTTCTGTCCCTTCAGCACCGCCAGGATCCTGGCTCTGCGGGCCACCGTTCTGCTTTTGCTGACCCTGCTGATCAAGGCCAAGGTGCGCATCGCCGCCTTCTCGGCCCTGGGGTTTGCGCTGCTGATCCTGCAGACCCTGATCTTCCTGGCGGCTGCAGGCGCTCTGGGCGTTGTGGCCGCTGCGGGTGGCTTCGCTGCGATGCAGCAGCGTCGCACGGCGGTGCTCTGACGAGGCGAGCGGCCGCAACGAAGTCCGCAGCGTGGGTCTCGGGCCTTTGGGTGGCTTGAGCACCGGCTCCACCCACGCCAGCGACCCGGCCACCGGGCGTGCCAGCCGCTAGAGAGCGCGCCAGTGCCCCCCGATGCCCAGCCGCGGCTTCACGGGCTGGGTCGCGCCGCCCGAGCGCGACCAGGGCAAGGTGGCAATGGAGAAGAGCCTGTGGGAGGCGGCCGATCAGTTCTGAGCCAACTCGGGCCTCAATGCCCAGGAGTATTCCGGCCCGATCCTCGGGCTGATCTTCCTGCGCTTTGCTGATGCGCGCTTCATGCCCCGCTGGCAACAGCTCAAGGATGCCGGTGGCAGTGAGCGGCGCGGCAGCCGTGAGGAAGACCCCGCACGCCCACCGCGCTGGTGGTGCTGATCACCGAGATCCTGGAACCGTTCGCGGAAAGACTGCTGGATCCGGCCAGCGGTTCAGGCGGCATGGATGTGCAGAGCGCCCGCTTCGTGAAGGCGCACCGCGGCAACCCCGCCGGCGACCTGGCGATCCATGGCCTGGAGGGGAAGATCCCCATGATGCGGTGAGTGCCTTCGATCATGTGATGGCCCATTCCGTCTCCGATGCCCGCCATCTCTACCGCCAGATGGATCGCGCCCATCGCGACTGGAACGAAGCCCAGATTGGCTTCCTCAACCCCCGGTCGCTATGCGGGCGTGGCGGCGGGGGGAGGAGGTCGAGAATGAAGAGTTCAAGGCTGCGTTGCAAAACCTGAATGAGGAACTGGAGGGATTGAACGCCAAGGCTCGGGAGCTGGAGGCCACGATCGCTTCGAAAGTGGCGGGGTTGCTTACGGCTTGAGCTCTACAAGCTCCATGGGTTGACGGTGGCCACGCCGGTGGGGCGGAAATGGCGCAGATTGCGCGTCACCACCGTGAGGCCGTGCTCGAGGGCGGTGGCGGCGATCAGCAGATCGGCACCGTCATGACCGTCATGGCCGAGGTCGGTGGAGAGCTGCCCCCAGCGGCGCGCGGTGGCCAGATCCACCGGCAGCAGGCGCTTCTCATGGAGCCGCAGCAGTTGATCGAGCCAGGTGGCCAACTGCTGCGCGAAGGCGGGATCCGCAGACCTTCTCCGAGCGATCCCCCGCTCGATCTCGCCGATGCTGACGACGCTGAGGAAGCAATCCTCCTGGCGCTGGCTGCGGATCCAGGCCACCACCCCCGGATCCCGCTGGCGCCGCCGCAGTTCCGAGAGCACCATTGTGTCGATCAGGAACACGGGAACTCTCGCGGCACCAGCGGCAACCGCTCAAATGGTTCGTCATCCTGCGGCAGGGCCAGCAGATGCTCGGTCAGCGAGGGTGCGGCCGCCTGCTCGCACTGCCGCAGCCGTTCGTACTCCGCCGCGGAGAGCACCACGCTCACCCACTCGCCGCGTCGGGTGACCTTCTGGGGTTTCCCCTGCAAGGCGGCCTCCACCACGGCACTGAAACGGTTCTTGGCGTCCTGAAGCGTCCAGACCCCCTCCATCGCTGAACCGGCTAGCTGATCTGTCTAGCCTAGGGCAAGGCTGCTGGGAGTTGCATGACTGAGCTGATGCCTGATGGACTTCTGCTCTGCGACTGATCCACGCCTCACTCCTTCGCCCTGCCGGAGCTGGGTCCGGGCGTGGACGGCGAGCTGCGCGATCAACGGGAGAAGGCCCTGCAACGGATCGCGGCCGACCCGGTGGTGAAGGCGCTGGTGCTGTTCGGCTCCCGCGCCACCGGCAACGCCCGCCCCGATTCCGATCTCGATCTGCTGGTGGTGTTGCCCTATGCAGTTGAGAAGCATCAACTCACACTGCGGCATTGGCAACTTGATTGATTTCGGAAGGAGAGCATGCTGAATCCAGCGATCGAATCCGCGATCATCGAACAGCTTCTGCTGTTGGATCACCACCGCAAGGCTGAAGTGCTCGACTTCAACATCTCTCTGGCTGTTAAATCAAAACTCGAAACTTCTCCGGTAAAGACAGCCAACGAAATCGACCCGATGTGCCACGGCGGCACGGTGTCTTGGCCAGTAGAAGGCTTGGTCTGCCAGGAGATGCTGCGGAAAGAGTGGGGGTGAGCGCCATATTCGGCATGTAGGGTCGTGAATCATGAGTGATCCTGTAGAACTCATGTCCCAACCCGAGGGGCAGTTCCTGGTGTATCGCAGCGAAGATGGTCAGGTAAAGATCAACGTTCGCTAAGAAGATGCGAACGTCTGGCTTGGCCGGCAGCTCATGGCTCCGCTGTGCCGGACGAGTAGGCAAACCATTGGCCCGCTTTGACTAAACATTTAATGCGAGGGAGAATTGAGCCCGGATTTCAGTTGTCATGGAATCCTTGACAGCTGCCTCGGATGGCATAAAAGATCGCGCCAAGCTCTATCGCCTTGATGTCATCATCGTTAGCTAAGGAGACTCTGGAAAACCCGGGCCATTAGCGAGACAATGGTTTTGTAATCGCAGGCCAGGACTGGGGTGATGGGCGGCAAGCAGCTCGGCTTCTCGGACTACGAGCTGACCACGGCCAAGAAACGCAC